>Ga0302201_10000290_pt1 | contig 45935 bp, 25 predicted proteins | sample II_Bog_N3_2_FD_194586 | JGI IMG/M metagenome (GOLD analysis project Ga0302201, IMG submission 194586) | Peat permafrost microbial communities from Stordalen Mire near Abisko, Sweden - II_Bog_N3_2 | ecosystem: Environmental > Terrestrial > Soil > Wetlands > Peat | place: Sweden: Abisko... | reverse complement strand
TCTTCGGGTTGTGCTTGCCCAATACCTTGGTAATCGCTGCCGTCAACGTCGTCTTGCCGTGATCGATGTGTCCGATCGTCCCCACGTTCACGTGCGGCTTCGAACGGTCAAACTTTTCCTTCGCCATAAGAAACCCAAATCCCTTTCGTATCTCTTGCTGCCTGTTTCAACCTGGGGCGCCGGCCGTCCGGCTCCAGCCCCAAAACCTGGCTTTCAGCTTTCAGCCCTCAGCTTCACCTTGCCTGCTCTTGCCGCATCGCCCATTCGGCGACGACCGAGCTGACAGCTGAGAGCTGATCGCTGACAGCTTACTTGCCCTGCGCCCTGCCGATAATTTCATCGGCGATCATGCGCGGAGCTTCTTCGTAGCGCGCAAACTGCATCGAGTAGGAGGCGCGGCCCTGGGTGGACGAACGAATGTCGTTCACGTAACCGAACATTTCCTTGAGCGGCACGATCGCCTTGACCACCTGCGAACCTGCCAGGTGCTCCATGCCCTCGATGCGCCCGCGGCGCGAATTGATGTCGCCGATGATCACGCCCATGAACTCTTCGGGAACCGTGACTTCGACTGCCATGACCGGCTCCAGAAGCACCGGAGAGGCTTTGCGTGCGGCTTCCTTGAAGGCGATCGAGCCGGCGAACTTGAACGCCATTTCGTTCGAATCGACGTCGTGGTAGCTTCCGTCGTAGAGAAACACCTTCACGTCCACGATCGGGTAGCCCGCCAGAATGCCCAATTCGAGAGCTCCCTGCACGCCCTGATCGATGGGCTTGATGAACTCCTTCGGAATCGTGCCGCCCTTGATCTCGTTGATGAACTCGTAGCCTTTGCCCGGCGCGTTGGGCTCGACGCGCAGCTTGCAATGCCCGTAGTTGCCCGAACCGCCGGTCTGGCGAATGTACTTGCCCTCGGCCTCGGCCGTCTTGCGGATGGTCTCGCGGAAAGCCACCTTGGGTTCGCCCACATTGGCTTCGACCTTGTGCTCGCGCCGCATGCGGTCCACCAGGATTTCCAGGTGAAGCTCGCCCATGCCGCTGATAATCGTCTGGCCCGAATCTTCATCGGTCCGCACCTTGAAGGTGGGATCCTCGTCGGCCAGCCGCGAAAGAGCGATGCCCATCTTCTCCTGATCGGCCTTGGTCTTGGGCTCGATAGCTACCGAGATGACCGTGTCCGGGAAGGTGATGGCGCCCAGCGCGATAGCGTGATGCGGGTCGCACAGGGTATCGCCGGTCTTCAGATCCTTCATGCCCACGCAGGCGCAGATGTCGCCGGCCAGAATCTCCGTCACATCTTCGCGCTTGTTGGCGTGCATCTTCACCAGGCGGCCAATGCGGTCGGTCTTGCCGGTGCGGGGATTCTCCACCGTGTCGCCGGTCCTGAGCGCACCGGAGTAGACACGGACAAAGCAAAGCTTGCCAAACGGGTCGTTGATGACCTTGAAGGCCAGCGCCGCAAGAGGCTCGCTGTCAGCCGCCTTGCGAATCAGGATATGGCCGGGATTGGAGGGATCAATGCCCTCCACCGGAGGCTTGTCCAGCGGGCTGGGCAGATAATCCACCACCGCATCGAGCAGCGTCTGAATCCCTTTATTCTTGAAAGCGGTTCCGCAGATGACCGGGAAGACCTTCAGATCGATCGTGGCCTGGCGAATGCCGGCCTTCAGCTCTTCGATGGTCGGCAGTTCGCCTTCCAGGAACTTCTCGAGCAGCACGTCGTCGGTTTCTGAAATCGTTTCGATCAACTGGGTGCGGAAAGCTTCAGCCTTCTTCAGCAGCGCGGCGGGAATCGGCTCGACATCGTACTGCGAGCCCATGGCCTCGTCGTGCCAGAGAACGGCCTTCATCTCGATCAGATCGATAATGCCCTTGAAATTGGCCTCTGCCCCGATAGGAATCTGCAATGCCACCGGACGCGCGCCCAAACGCTTGCGGATGGTATCCAGAACGTGCTCGAAATCGGCGCCGTTCTTGTCCATCTTGTTCACGAAGCAGATGCGCGGAACCTTGTACTTGTCGCCCTGCCGCCACACCGTCTCGGTCTGCGGCTGCACGCCGGAAACCGAATCGAAAACCGCCACCGCGCCGTCCAGCACACGCAGCGAACGCTCCACCTCGGCGGTGAAATCCACGTGGCCGGGGGTGTCGATGATATTGATGCGGTAGTCGTGCCACATACAGGTGGTCGCGGCCGAAGTAATCGTAATGCCGCGCTCCTGCTCCTGCTCCATGTAATCCATGGTCGCGGTGCCTTCATGCACTTCGCCGATGCGGTGCGTGATGCCCGTGTAGAAGAGGATGCGCTCTGTCGCTGTCGTCTTTCCGGCGTCGATGTGCGCCATGATACCGATGTTCCGGCAACGATTCAGAGGTATGGTGCGAGCCACGGCAATTCTTCCTTGCGGGCGCTGACCGCCCGCGGTTTCATCGTTTCACTGGGTCCGGTTCCCCGGGCCCCATCCAGCCGGCAAATCTTTCAAGCCAGCTACAACTGTATCGGTCGCGCTCCGCCTACCAGCGGTAGTGGGCAAAAGCCTTGTTGGCCTCGGCCATGCGGTGAACGTCTTCCTTCTTCTTCATCGCCGCGCCGCGTCCGTTGGCAGCATCCAGCAGCTCGTTCGAGAGCTTGTCGGTCATGCCCTTTTCACCACGGTTGCGACCGTAGGTGATCAGCCAGCGGATGGCCAGCGAGGTGCGCCGGTCGGGATTGACTTCGATCGGCACCTGATAGTTGGCGCCGCCCACGCGTCGGGTCTTCACCTCGAGCAGAGGCTTGCAGTTCTCGACCGCCTTCTTGAAAAGCTTGATGGCTTCTTCGCCACCGCCCTTCTCCTCAAGGTTCTTCATCGCCTGATAGAAGATGCCCTGGGCCGTCGACTTCTTGCCGCCCCACATCATCGAGTTGACGAACTTTGTCACCAGCGTCGACCCGTAAACCGGATCCGCCGGAACTTCCCGCTTCGCTATGTGCCCTTTTCTCGGCATAAATCCTCAAAATCCTCTGGCGCCTCAAGCGCCGCTCACTGCCCAAGTCCGGGTCCAAAACCGCGTCCCGGAACCGTTGCTACTTCTTGCCCTTGGCCGGCGCCGCGCCACCCTTGGCACGCTTGGCTCCGTACTTCGAGCGGCTCTGCTTGCGGTTGGCAACGCCCACCGAATCCAGAGTGCCGCGTACCACGTGATAGCGCACGCCGGGCAGATCCTTGACGCGACCGCCACGAATCAGCACGATCGAGTGCTCCTGCAGGTTATGCCCAATGCCGGGGATGTAGGTGGTGACCTCAATCCCATTGGTCAACCGCACGCGGGCTACCTTGCGCAGTGCCGAGTTCGGCTTTTTAGGCGTCTGCGTGTAGACGCGGGTGCAAACACCGCGCCGCTGCGGCGAGGCCTGCAAGGCCGGTGACGCCGTCTTGTACCGCGGGGCCGTGCGCCCCTTGCGAACCAACTGATTGAATGTAGGCAACCTGAAACTCCTTACGCCAAAAAACCGTGCCACCCTCAAGTTCGACCGCCGCGCGCATACTCCATGGGGTCTTCCGCCGTGATCGAGCGAGACTTTTCTAGAGTCACGCACGCACGCAGAAAACCTCAAGTTGCTGCTTCGCGTCTGCCTTCGTTCCAATCTCAGACGAGAACCGGGACGGTGGCCGGGCGTTCCCCCGCTTGTTTCTGCGGGTAAAGCCAGCTCCGTTTCGCCAGTTCCGGCCCACATAGCCCTCCAAGGTGGAGAACGCGCGGGCTCCGATGCGATTTGTCCCCGCCCTTCGCAAGAAAGAGCAACCATCGGGACATGTCCGGCTGGCTGACTGCGCCTAGCCTCGGGGACCGGCGGGGCCAAATGGTGCCTGGCCGGGCCGCCCATACGCTTCCATCGTTAAGACACACGTGCGGAGGCGTTCTTGCGGAACCTTCTTACAATAACAAGAAACGGGGGTGGGGTCAATGATTTCGCTCCATCGGACAGGGAAAATGCCCTTTCCGCTCAATTTTCCCGCGCAAACAGTCCGCGAGTTCCCAGGATGCACCACTTCAAGTGCATCCTGTCGATCAACCCGCCAGGATTGAAAACCCCGCGCCGACGGTCAAAGTCAAAACCCCTCCAACCGCCTGATCACCGCCAGCCAGCCAGTTCACCGTTAAGGCGAAAGGCAAGCTCCTCGCCGGATTTCAACGCCCCCTTCGCGCCAGCCCTGAACAGTGCGACACTCAATTTATTTTTTGCCGCGTATTATAATGCGGTACTTTTTCATTGACACACAAGCAATCTCTCGACACAATCCCCCCATGGCACATCGTTCTCCACTGCCTCGAAGGTTTGACCCCATCAACGCTTGTTGACCATTCCTTCTGATTAAAACCTGACCTACAGCTTTGCATCGCTCGAACGCTTCAGCCCCAGGACTGTTGACGGGGAAGATTGCGCTTTTTTCAGAGAAAGCACGCAAAGCATCCCACTCAGACTTTTGCGGCGGACGGTTGGGGGAGCGTTCTCCGTCATCGTCCCTTGCAGACCGCTTAACCGCTCGATGCTTTCCCCTCATTCTTGCGCTGAAACGCTGGCCGCACTCCCCGTGCCCTTCCCTGCGGAAGAGCCGCCAGGTCATCGTGGGTCGCTCGACTTCCATTGGTAGTAATCCCCCAACCCGATTTACTCGAGGAAGAATCATGACTTCAAGGAAAATCAAGCTTGGAACTTCCCTGTCTGCCCTGGCAATCGTGTCGCTCTCCCTGCTGACATCCCTTCCCGCCAAGGCTCTGCCCGCCCACAACGTTCCCAAGGCTGTGGCACTGGCCAACGACCTGGGGCGCACCGAGCCCACCAAGGAACTGAACCTGACCGTGGTGCTCAAGCTGCACAACTCGGACGAATACGACAAGGCCGTCGAGGCTCTCTACGATCCTGCGTCGCCCACCTTTCACCATTGGTTTACAGACGCGGATTTTGCAAAATACGCTCCCACCGCTGCCGAGTTCGACGCCGTCAAGGAGGAACTGATCCACCAGGGATTCAGCGTGGTCTCTTCGGATCCCAATCGGTTCTCGATCCGCGTGCATGGCACGGTGGCCAAAGCCGAAAGCGCCTTCCAGACCCAGATCCACAGCCTGAGTTACAAAGGAAAGACCTTTGACGCCCACACCAGTGACGCGCAACTGAGGGGCGCAGCCGGTGAACTGGTGGAGTCCGTGGCGGGACTTGAACGGCACACCAGCCGACCCCAGCTCACCGTCTCAAGGGACCCGCGCACCAACAAGCCGCTGCACAACAAGCCGCTGACCAAGGCTGAAATCGGCGGCGGATTGTTGAAAGAAATTACCGGCACTCCGCTCACTGCCCCCTCCCTGTTTACCTACTACACCAATGGGGCCTTGCCGCTGGGCGTCTACTATGGAACGGTCTACGACGTGAATCCCGCTCTGACCGTTGCTCTTTCGCCCAAGCAGTTGCAGGACCACTACGGACTGACCCCGCTCATCAAGGAAGGCTATGACGGCACCGGGCAGACCATCGCCCTGGTCGAGGCCTACGGCTACGCCGCCGCCGAGGCGGATGCCAATACCTACTCCCAGATCTTCGGCCTGCCCGCGCTCACCTCGTCCAACTTCTGGACCATCTATCCCGAAGGGAAGCCGCTCGATCCAGGCGCTGCCGACCTTACCGGTTGGACCGTGGAGATTGCGCTGGATATTGAGACCGCCCACAGCATCGCCCCCGGCGCCAAGATTGTCATGGTGGCTTCAGCCGGCCAGGACAATGAAGATCAGATCGCCTCGTTGCAGTACATCATCGCCAATAAGGTGGCCAACACCGCATCCAGCAGTTGGGAAAACGACGACGAGATCATCTCCGGTCCCGCGGAAGAGAACGCCTTCAACTCAGTTCTGAAGAAGGGCGCTGCCGCTGGAGTTTCCTTCCAGTTCTCCTCGGGCGATGGCGGCGATCTTGGCCTGGGCACTCCGGTCGGAGACGTCAGCGTGCCTTCCAATGCCCCCTATGCCACAGCGGTTGGCGGCACCAGCATCCTGAACAATCCCCTCGGCACCGGGGACATCGTTGCCGGATGGGGGAACAATCTGGACTACATCGCCTTGGGCGGCCCCACCGATCCTCCCACCGCCTACAGCTTCTTTTATGCCGGAGCAGGCGGCGGCGAGAGCGCTTTCTTTGCCAAACCCTCCTGGCAAAGTGCTCTGCCCGGAGCCGGACGCCAGGTTCCGGACGTCTCCGCCGTGGCCGATCCCTTTACCGGCGTTGTGGTCATTTACAGCTACCAGGGTAAGCAGTATGCCGAGATCGGCGTTGGAGGCACCAGCCTGGCCAGCCCCCTGTTCACCTCCGTTTGGGCCATCGCCGACCAGTACAACGGCACGCCGCTCGGCTTTGCCGCTCCCGCGGTTGCCAAGCTGAAACCCGGACAGATCACCGACGTGCTGCCCACCTCCGCCCTGGTTCCATTCGACCCGGCGGGCACTGTCTACGACTCCAGCGGCGCCACCTTCTATTCCGCCGATGGCCTCTTCTACCCCGGAGAACTCTACACGCAGACGGTGTTCCCCAGCGCCATCTGGCCGTTTGATTCCGAGGATGCCCTGGTGCTCAGCTTTGGCACCGACTCATCGCTGACCGTAACTCCTGGCTGGGACAACGTCACCGGCTATGGCGAGCCGAACGGCCTGCCTTTCATCCAGGGTGTCACTGGAAAAACAAAAGGATCTCTGGGCAAGTAGTCGCCAGCGATCGGAACAAGAAAGGCGCGCCAGGAGTGACATCCTGGCGCGCCTTCAATTTTCTGCACGTCTTTCATCTGCCGGCCAGAGGCGATGCCCCAAGTCAACAGAAACCGGTTTCCGCCGGTCCTTCTTCCAGAACCTGCTCCTGCTCTACTCGATCGAATGCAGCTTCCACGCCCCGCCTTCAAACGAAAAATCCGCCTGACGCTTGGAGCTGAGCTTGTTGCCGGGGTTGTGAGCGATGTTTTGCAGCGCGTCGGGCACGCCATCCAGGTTGGCAGCTTCGGTGAAGGTCGCGCCCTTGGCCGTAGTGACGCCGGGAAGCACTTCGTCCTGAAGATTCGTCACGTCATGCGCTTTCAGGTGATTCGCAACCGCGGTGACCACGATGATGGAGTAATTCTTGTCGGTCGCGCTTTCCGGGCGCCACTGGATCACGCTGCCGCCACCGGGCAGTTTGATCGCTTTCTTGCCATCCGCGGTCAGGGTGAAGTCCGCCCAGTACTTGTTGGGATAGACCGTGGTCCGTTCCCAGTACTTGGCAGTAACACCCTGCCGCATGCCCAGATCGTCCACCGTAATGTTGGTTCCAGCGGGATCAACCTGGTCATACTTGGCCTGGATCAATTTCAACGCATCGGCCTGTGTCAGCTCCGGAGCCGACTTGCAACCAGCAAGAAACACTCCCGCGCTCAAGAGTGCTACCGCACCCAAAGATAGCAATTTCACTGCTTTTTTCACTTTCCCTCCATACGCCGCTCAAAACGGTACAAATTGTTTCGCTTGGCCATTTTTCTCCTACTTTGTTCCAGTGTCAATGGAGTTGCAAGTGACTCAGCTCACAGTTGTAAGAATCTCCCTCCAGGGGGCGCAAAAGCGGTCGCCGCCCGCTGGAAACCCGGGTCAATCGAACCGGCTTTCCACCCCGCTCAGCGGGCTTCTTCCCCGGCAATCCGTTGCAGCAGAAATTGGAGAAATCCCTTCTCGTCCGATTTAAGGCAAACCTGCGCATTGGGTGCGCCCGCGCCCGGGCGGGTAAAGCCCTTCTCGTCCACTTCAAGATGGAGGGGCTTCACCGGGCACAGTTCAGGGCGTATCGCGTAGGCCACGGCCACCGGATCGTAAAGTGTGGGCGCAGGCCAGTGATTCTCCGTGCCGGCCATCCACTGGTGGTAAAGCAGCGTCAACTGGTCGGTCAACGGCGATCCGTGCGCAAAAATCTTCTCGCGCTCTGCCGCCTCCAGGTGGATTTGCGTCGAGTCGAGCGGCATCATGAAGACCGGCACGCCCGAGGCCAGCAGCGCCTTCGCACCGGCCGGGTCGCGGTTGATGTTCCATTCGGCGTCTGGGGGCCGGCGCTCTCCGTTGCTGCCGTCGTAGCCGCGATAGACGCTGCCGCCCATCAGCACCACCCGCTTGAGCTGGCGGAAGGTCGCCGGATCGCGCTCGATGGCCGCCTGCACATTGACGAGTGGCCCGATGGCGATCAGCGTGATTTCTCCCGGATGAGCGCGAATCTGGCGCAGCAGGAAGGCAACCCCGTCGGCGGGCTTCCGCTCCGGTTCCTGGCGGGCATAGGCCGCCTGGGTGAAAACATTGTCGTGCGGGGTTTGGACGCCGGCAGACACCGGAATGTCTTTGCGGCCCACCGCGGCCAGATAGCGGTCCACCAGGCGCGCCCGCAGTTCGGTGTCTCCGTAAGCCGTGGTGACGCCCAGCAGCTTCAGTTCCGGGCTGCGCAGCGCCAGGGCCAGCGCAAAGGCGTCGTCAATGTCGTCACCGATATCGGTGTCGAGAATTACCAACTGCGGTTGCTCGGCAGTCTTGGGCGCAGCGGCAGCTTGTCCCAGCCCTCGACCGGGCACAACCGCCAGTACGGCAAACCCCAGTAGCGCCAGCCACAAGGAAAATCGCACATTCTTCATGCTGAGTACTTTAATCGCCCCGGCCCCTGCCTGGAAGCGCCGGGCCCTTCAAAAAATCTTTAACGCACAGCTTGCCCTCCCTGGGTTAGCATCAAACCACGTTTCTCCCCTCCCCCGGAAAGAAGCGGTCCCCATGCGCCTTGCCTCGATGCTTCGCCGGCTGGTCCTGTTTGCTGTGGCTGCCTCCGCGGCCTGGCTGCCTGCCCAGTCCTTTGATCTGGACCGCGGCCGCGAACCGGTGGTCTCGCTGGACGGACCGTGGCGCTTCCATCCCGGCGACTCCCCTCTCGTCCAAACCTCTCCACAGGACCATGGGCGAACGCCGCTGTGGGCCGCGCCCGGCTTCGACGATTCAGGCTGGCCGCTCCTGCAAAGCAGCGCATCCTGGTCCCCTCAGGGCTATCCGTCCATGAGCGGCTTCGGATGGTACAGGTTCGCGGTCAGGGTTCCCGCGGGAGACAAGCCCACCTCCCTGCTGCTCGCGCCCATCGTCACCTCCTTTGAGGTCTATGTCGACGGCAGGCTCGCTGGCGGGTCGGGGAAAATGCTCACCGAAATTCCATCCACACTCTTCAGTTTTCACCTCTTCCCCCTCACGCAGGAAGGAAGCAATCAAGAGCGAAACGTTCAGGTGGCGATTCGCGTGTGGCACTCGCCCATCTGGTCAACCTATGTGGGCGGCGGGCCATTCCAGGCCGGACACCTGGCCGGCGACCCCAGGCTGCTGGCCACCGAGCAGCGCCACCAGCAGTTGCGCCGCAACGTCGCCTTTGTTGACAGCTACTCCTACAGCATTACCGCCGCCCTGGTCGGCTTCGCCATTCTCTGGCTGCTGCTTTTCCGGCCCGCCGAACGCGAGTACCTTTGGTTCGCGGGGATGCTGCTGGCGCAGGCCGCCGACAACGCGCTCACCGTCGGCCAACAGATCTACTCCTGGCCTCCACTGCAAATCTACGATTTGACGGACGGCGCCCTGGCGGCCATCAACATCTTTGCTGCCTTCTGCTTTTTTTCCTGCGTTCTGAAAGCACGCGCCGGGGTCGTGGGCCGCATCTGCCTCGCCTTGGTTGTCTTCAGCCCCTTGCCCGGCGTCTTCTACTGGCCTGGCTGGTTTTCAGCGCCCGCGTCAGCGGCTACGCAGCTCGCCTGCCTGCTGCCTGCCGTCATCTGGATTCTGTGCGTGCTGGTGGACCGCACCCTGCGCGGCAACCTCGATGCGCGACTGCTGCTGATTCCGGCGCTCCTGGATTTGGGCTACTATCTGGCCGACAACCTCGCCATTGTGCTCGCACAGGCGGGCTGGACCACCATGCCCAGGATCCTGGAGCTGCCCCTCCCGCTGCCACCCTTCACCATGCAGACCGGCATTCTTCTGCACCTCTTCTTCCTGTTGGCCATGCTGGTCTTTCTCATCCGGCGCTTTATGCTGGCCCGGCGGCAGGAGGAGCGCATGGCCAGCGAGTTGGAGGCTGCCCGCCAGGTGCAGCTGGTCCTGCTGCCTGACCATCTGGACCAGTGCCCCGGCTTCACCGTCGTGTGCGTCTACCAGCCGGCAGAGCAGGTAGGCGGTGACTTCTTTCAGCAGATCGCCGATGGCCAGGGCGGCATGACCATCGTGGTCGGCGACGTCAGCGGCAAGGGTCTGCCCGCCGCCATGATGGTCAGCGTGCTGGTGGGCGCAATCCGCGCAGAAGCCGCTCACAACGCCGGCCCAGCCGCACTGCTCCGCTCGCTCAACAACCTCGCCATGGGCCGCTCCCAGAGCGGTTTCACCACCTGCCTGGCAGCTCACATTAGCGCCCAGGGCCGCCTGTCCCTGGCCAACGCCGGTCACCTGCCGCCCTACCTCAATGGCCGGGAACTCTCCATTCCCGGGTCTCTCCCGTTGGGAATCCTGTCCTCGAACCGATACGAGTTCGCCGCATTCGACCTGCTTCCCGGCGACCGGCTGACCTTTGTTTCCGACGGCGTCGTCGAGGCACAATCGAAATCCGGTGAACTCTTCGGCTTCGACCGCACCTGCTCCATCAGCTCCAGTCCCGCCGCCGTCATTGCCGAGACAGCGCGCCTCTTCGGCCAGTCCGACGACATCACCGTGGTGACGGTCCACTTCTCAGGTGTTGAAACAGCCCTGGACGCAATTTCCAATGGAACCCGAACCTCTCTTGCGGACTAGTACTACAGTTGTAGATCGTCTTTTGCGGAGGGAGCAGGGGCCTTCACATGCTGCGGAAAAACTCGATCCGGAGGGAGGCGGGGGTTTTAACCCCCGCATAAAGCCTCCAGAATCAATGCGGCTTTAGCCGCGGAGGGACGTTTCTCGCGGTTTCTACGCAAAAGATGGACTTTTTCCGCAGCCTCTTCAGGCCCCTGAATAAGCCGAAAATATAGGTGGCCTTTACAGGCTGCGGAAAAAGTCCTGTTTCTCAGGCTGCTGTCTTTTTTGGGCCCATTTTTTGGCGTTTTCGAGCGGCCTTTTCGCTGAAGATCAGTTGAAATTTTGTGTCTGGAGGCCGTTTTATCGGCCTCCAGACACACTTCGGCCCTAACTGGCCACAACCTGAATCGGGATCAGTCTCCGCATCCGCACCAAGTTATAGACCGCGATGGTGAGCCGGTAGAACCAGTCCACCCGCTTCAGTCCGCGCAACTTGATCTGGCGTAGCGGGCGGTCCAACTTGCTCCAGCCGAAAACTCGTTCAATCAGCTTGCGTTTGCGCTGGCTGATCGACTGCCGCTCGTCGCTTCGTTCTGTTTCCGTCAAGCTGTTTCGGCCCAGGTTGCCCTTCACGTATTCGCTGACGTGCAGGGCTACTTCGCGTTCCCGAAGAGCGCTCACGAACCCTTTCTCCTGATAACCCGTATCGGCCCCCAGGGTCATCTTTTGCTCCGGCCTTCGTTGCCCGACTGCGGGTGTGGTCCGGTCCAGTAGCGCCAACGCCGTGTCGACTTCCGCATTGGCGGCCGAAAGGCTGGCCTCTGCAGCGACCACCAACCCGTTGCGGTTTTCCATCAACGCATGGCCCTGATAACTCGGCACCGCCTTATCCGGCGTGGATTTCTTATACAGCCGCGCCTCCGGGTCGGTGGACGACTCCACCTTGTCGCGCAGCAGCACTTCGCCCTCATAGCCGGAACCGGCTCCCGGTGCGGGTGGATCGGACTTTTCATGGAAGCTGCGCGCCGCAGCCCAGGCCTGAATCAGCGTCCCGTCCACGGTAAAATGCTCCTCGCTCAGCAAGTCCTGCGCGCGCGCCTCAACCAACACCGCATCCAGCAGCTGCTGGCTGATCGCCCCGGCAATCAGACGTTCGCGGTTCTTGGTGAATACCGTTACGTCCCAGACCGCGTCGTCCATCTCAAGACCTACGAACCAGCGGAATAGAAGGTTGTACTGCATCTGCTCCATCAGCTGCCGCTCGCTGCGAATCGAGTACAACACCATCAACAGAGTTGCCCGAAGCAGCCGCTCCGGTGCAATCGATGGGCGGCCAATCTCGGCATACAACTTGTCAAATTCCGCATCCAGCCGCTGCAACGCCCGGTCGGCCAACACGCGAATCTGCCGCGCCGGATGATCCAACGGAATCCGCTGCTCCAGGGTTACATAACTGAACATCGCCGCCTGCTGCTTGTCGTTTCCACGCATGCCACTGTCTTAAATCAAATCCCTGTGGAGAAAAAGTAGCTCACTTGGCTCCTTTTTCCGCAGCCTGTTTAGGCCTTCAGATTTTTGCCCATTTCCAGGGGGTTAAAACCCCCTGCTCCCTCCGGAGTTGTCGATCTACGACTGTCTTTAGTATCAGGAGGCTACGGCCAGTTCGACTGCGGGAGCCAACACGCGCTGCATGCCCTTGCGGGGTCCGCGCTTACGGGCGCTCATCACCTTGATGCGTTCCAGAAGTTCCTGCGGGCAGCAGTTCTTCTTGGCCAGCAGTGCATCGGCGGCATGCATTTCGCCGCTCATCCGCTGCGGATCGCCAAGCAGGATCATGGGAATGTGAGAGGCGATGGCCTTGAGCCGGTCGATCATCTGACTGCCATTCATCTGCGGCATGGAGTAGTCGGCCAGCACCAGGTCTACGGGGGTCTCGCTAAAGATGCCGATCGCCTCCTGTCCGTTGGTGGCAGAAACCACCCGGTAACCGTTGGTTGCCAGCATGAACCTGAGTACGGAAAGTTCCTGTTCGTTATCGTCTACGCAGAGAATGATCTTTTTGGGACGCATAGCTTGGGTCTTTGCTCCTTCGTGCAATTTGTTTTCGTGGCCCAGGGAACAGTTCTCCAGCGCCCGCCCAAGGGGCGGGATCGCTCAATACGTTCCAAGGCACGGTTGCCGGATACGAGTCTGCCTTCGCCTGGTAAGTGATGCCGGCAGGTTGCCTGACAAGGCGTGCGCGCCCTGGCGGGCGTGACGATCGTGTCCTTTGGCAACCGGCCTTCGAAACACAGGTAGCAGGTTTCGTTCGCGGTCGGATTATGGTTGAAACCCGGGGATACGGCGGATCTTCAGTTGTCGAACACCAAAACCAGGACCGTGGAGTGGCTACTTCCATAACCAAGCCCCTGCGGCTGGTTAGGCCGTTGGGGTGGAAGCTGATGCCGCATGGCACGGAGTTGGTACGCGCTCGTGACTTGAAGAACCGCCTTAAGACCGGCATGGTGACCGGTTAAGTTCGTTCAACGAATCCCAAGAGTACGGTTCTTTGGCCGCCGGGGAAAGAGGGAAAGGAAAGCGAAGATCGGTGTGAAAATCAGGTTGAAACAAGGATAACGCGTCCAGATTCAATACAGGCCAGCACTTGCGAAGATGAAAGCCTGTTGAAAGCATGTGCATCCCGGCAGGAAAAGCCGTCTTTTTGCCACAAGAACAGTGCTGCGTCCAAAGCGCACATCCGTGGCCCTCGCGAGAATTGCCTGCGCGGGAAAAGTGGGCTTGTCGCAAGGTTGATGCAAAAGCTGGAAAGTGCCCCCTCGGAATGCGGACGGTGAGGCCGATTTGGCCCGTGCCGCGTGGGACGGAGCCACACTGCCTTCACTGAAAGTGCGAAATAATAGAGAGAATGCAGATGACAACAGACCCGACGGATGCAGTTGGGATCGATTTCGGGACCACCAACAGCTCCGTGGCACTGGCGACAGGCGATGCGCGGGTCAAGCTGGTCACGTTTCCCTTTGGCGGGACGGAGACGCCCTCGTTTCGCTCGGTGCTTTACCTGGAGCAAATGAAATCGGCAATCGGAGCCAGGCGGATTCACTCGCTGACCGGCCCCGCCGCCATCGAACACTATCTTTACGCGGAAGAAAAAGGGCGGCTCATCCAGTCGCTCAAGTCGCACCTGCCCAGCCGCATGCTCACGGGCACGGAGGTTTTCGGCCGCCGCCACAAGCTGGAAGACCTGATCTCCCGCATGCTCAAGGACCTGCGCAAAGCCGCGGAGGCGCAACTGGGAAGGCCGATTCGCGCTGCCACGGTGGGGCGGCCGGTGCACTTTGTGGGCGCTGAAACGACGGAGGACGATGACTTTGCCGTCACGCGGTTACGCGAGGCGTTTCTACTGGCTGGATTTGAGCAGGTGGATTTTGAGCTGGAGCCGATTGCCGCGGCGTATGCCTACGAATCCACGCTGAATCGCGACGAACTGATTCTGATTGGCGATTTTGGCGGGGGAACCAGCGACTTCTCGCTGCTGCGGGTTGGCCCGGGGGTGCGCCGGCGCGGACGAACCCCGGAGGATCTGCTGGGGAACAGCGGCGTGGGGCTGGCGGGCGACTCGTTCGATGCGCGCATTGTGCGCAAGCTGGTTTCACCCGCGCTGGGATCCGACTCCGAAGCCCACTCGTTGAACAAGCTGCTGCCTGCCGTTCCGGCGTGGATTTATGCCAAGCTGGAGCACTGGCACCATCTTTCGTTTTTGCGCACCAACAACGTCAGGGAAATTCTGAGGAGTGCGCGGCTGCGGGCGCTGGAACCGGAAAAGATTGAAGCGCTGATTGCGCTGATCGACGAGGACCTGGGCTTTCAACTGCACCAGGCCGTGCAGCAGGTGAAGTTCAAGCTGTCCTCGAGTCAAACGGCTGAGTTCCGCTTCCGCGACGGCACCATGGACCTGCGCATTGGGGTGACGCGGGGTGAATTCGAGGACTGGATCGGGGAGGAGTTGCGCGCCATGGAGCGGTGCATCGACTCGCTTTTGGAGACCTCCGGCGTCGACCCGCGCCAGGTGGACCGGGTTTTCCTTACCGGGGGAAGCTCGTTTGTGCCGGCGGTGCGGCGCATTTTTGCGACCCGGTTTGGCAAGGAACGCATCAGCAGCGGCAACGAATTTACTTCCGTCGCGCACGGTTTGGCGCTGCGAGGAAGAGAAGCTGCAGGGACAGGGAAAGAAGCAGCCAGAAAGACGATCCTCAGGCCGGCTGTTTAGAGCGGCTGCGGGACTTCTTTCCATGGAAAGCGCGGCTTCGGTTTGTGCTGGTGGAGGCAAGTTCACGGGGTTGGGCGGCCCTGCCCCGGCGACGATGCGCGACCGCAGGACGGAGGGTTGCGCCGACCCGCCGCTCGGCCGCCTGAGGGCTCTGAGGGTATGCCGGGTCCAGCATGGCAATGACGGAGACGGCGCGGGTGCGGTAGAGCCTGGCCCACTGGCTGTGAATGAGCGACTCCTGCACGGCCGACCAGTAGCCCGTATCGGCTGCGGCCGGGTTGGGATTTGTGGCCAAGCCGTCGTTGATCAGTTGCAGAAACTGGCTGAATTCTTCAAGATTGACGCCCATCTGGTAGACGAGCTGGGTGAGCGCCATCTGCTGCGAGGCGGTTAGCCGATCAAAGCCACGGCAATAGGCCTGGGCGTTCAAGGCGGCTTGAATGACCGAGACACGCAGCAGTTCGGTCGCCTCCTCGTCGGTGATTTCGGGCTCCAGCGTCCGGATAATCCTGGCGCGATGTCTTCCTCTGGACAACGCGACAGGGCGCAAGCTGAATTGAGCCAGTATCCGCTGCAGCCGCGCGGGGTCCAGTCCCGCAGCCTGCCAAAGCTCGGCCGAAGAGGGCTCAAGAAACGGATGGGGATTGAGGGGATCGCGCTGCAGGTGTTCGCGCGCGGGGAGATCGAGACTGACCCCGGCTCCGATCAACGGCCGTTGGGTTTTGGGGTCGGGATAGGCCGCGAGAACCCAACCCTCGTGGCGGCGATCGCGGAGCATGTCCATGAGTTCGCGTACGTCGAAGTTGACGTCGGAATCCTTGAAGCTGCGCAGCAGCTCAACGGCGGGCGTAACGCCGGCATCCCTGAAAGCGGCCGGCGAGTCGAAGGGTGCAGAAACAGAGGGCTGAAAGCGATCCTGAGGCGCCCCGATTGCGGGCGAGGGGGTTTGTGCAAAGGACGGAACTCCCATCGCGAGGACCAGGATGACGATGCCCAGGGGCTGTGTTGCGGCTCTCATAGCGTGGAGGATTCCTTCTCTCGGGGTCTGTTCACCTCCACAATGACCCAAAAGCCTTCGGTGCGCAATCCCCCAAAGGGGGACGCGCATTCAAAAGGTAATAAGCTGAAACTTATCTGCTGCTCTTGCTGCCAAAAGGGCTACGGTGTTGCACTAGCACCGGGGACTGGATTGATGCCGGCCTGGTGCTGGTAGCGCGCCAGGTTTCCTTTGAGGGCCGTGGCCAGTGGGCCGTTTTGCTGCTGGATGGCGAGCTTCAAAGCCTCTTCGGCGGTAGCGACCGCCTGGGGATACAGGGCTAACTCCGAGTACATGGCCGCGAGCATCTGGAGGATTGCCGGCTCCTGCCTGCGGGTGAGGCTGGCCGCCTCCTGGAACTGCGGCATGGCGTCATTGAACCGGTTGCTGGCCGCCAGCGCACGGCCCAGGTTGTAGCGGCATTCCGCCGACTGCGGAGACAGCTCGACGGCCTTCTGCAATTCGGCAATGGCCTCGTCCAGCTTACCCATGCGCGCCAGGATGACGCCATAGATGTTGTGTCCGTCGTAAGATTTTGGAGCCAGTTCGATGCCCTTGGTCAACTCGGCGATAGCTTCCGGGCGATGTCCGCCCATCTCCTCGAGCATGTGGCCGAGGTTGACGTGCGCGGAGCCGTTGTCGGGGTTCAGCTCGATGGCCTTCTGGAATTCGGCAAAGGCCTGGTCCGACTTTCCGGCTTCGGCCAGGGCACTGCCCAGGTTGTTGTGGGTCTGGGAGCTGTCGGCATTGAGCGCCAGCGACTTGTTGTACTCGTCGATAGCTTCGCTGGTTTTGCCCGTGGCCGCGAGAGCCACGCCGAGATTGTTATGTGTGCGCGGATCTTCAGGATCCTTCTCAAGGGCCAGCTTCCAGGCTGGAACCGCCTCGGCATACTTGTGGGTGTCGGAGAGTTGCTGGGCGGCGTCGAAGTCCTTGTAGAAATCGACCGCGGGCGTATCGATGTGGTCCAGGTCACCGATGGAGAAATTGACGAACTCGGGAATGTTGACGGCGCGATTGGCGGCCGTGGCGTTTTCCACGACCACCGGCGGACTGGCGTGCCCCTGCTCGTCGATGTGGGTCAGGTAGAGGTGGGTGTAGAGGGACGGGCTCTTCGACGAAAACGCCAGCCAGCGCCCGTTGGGCGACCAGGTGTGCCATGAGTTCATGACCGGCAGATTCGATTCGAGAGGACGCGCCTGGCCGCCCTCGAAGGACACGATGAACAACTTGCTGTCGGGACGCATCAGCAGGCCATTCTTGCATTCGACAAAGACGATCCATTTGCCGTCGGGCGAGACCTTGGGAAAGTTGTTGCTCATCCCATTCTCGGATGCGCCGACTACTTTCTCTGCCGTGCCGCCCTTGCCGTCGTTGAAGGGAATCCGGTAGAGATCGTATTGAATCTGCGTCTCGTTGGGATCGTTGGCGTAGGTGGACTTCTTGTATCCGGCCGGATAGGGATCGCGCGCGGTGGCGCGGGAGTAGACGAGCCACTTTCCATCCGGACTCCAGAAAGCGCTGGTCTGCACGAAGTTGGGATCGTCGGCGCCCGGCAGCGGCTGCAGCTTGCCGCTCTCTTTGCTATACCAGCCGAGCACGCCGCGGGTGGGATAGAAGACCTGACCGAAGCCGTAGTTGGCGTAGAAGCCGTTGTAGAGACGGTCCAGCACCCTCATGCCGTGCCCATGCGGCACATCGATGGAATTGACCACATACTTGCCGTCGGGCGAGACCTGGCTCATGAAGCCGAACCGCTTCTGCGCGCGCTCTTCGCTGAACGCGCTCCAGTGAATGACGTAGTCGTTGCTGATGGTGCTGATTTTTTTGATGGGAATGAGCGCGAAAAGCCCCTTGTCGTTCGCCGGTCCGTCCACATCGATTCCCAGGGTCTTGCCGTCGCGGGAAAACGAGTGACAGTTGGCGCAGGTGGGCAGGCCCTCCATCACCGTCTTGCTTTGCGTCTCAGAGATGGAGCGCAGACGCCACTTGATTTTGGGAAGCACGGAATCCGGCAGGGGCTTGATGACGCCGCGCTGCTCGGTTTCAGGGGGAGGCGGGATGAGGGGGACATCGCGATAAAACAGCGGCGCGCTGACCGGGTCCTTTGAAGTGTGCACGGTGGCCTGGGAACTGGAGAGCGGCTGGTGGTCCTTCTGACTCGCGTAACCGCTGACGATCACGGTGGCAGGCTGTTCGACGGAGTGCTTCTTGATTTCCTCCCAGGTCTTGGGATCGGGGCGCCAGGTGTGCGATGCGGCCTGCTCCGGGGTGAGTTCCGGGGGCACATAGCCTGACAGACTGGTGTCGAGTTCACCCACCTGCATCTTCTCGCCGTTGGACCAGGCCGAGATGGCACGCGCATGTTCTCCGAAGACCACCTGGATGCGCCAGACGGTGGCGGCGGGGTTGTTGTCGCGCCAGGCAAATTGCGGGGGAATGATGTCGGGAGGATAGATGGCACCGTTGACCGGCACGTCGATGGTGAGAGCTGGCTTGGCCGATGGGTCAGGCAGATCTGCCGGAGCGGGTTTGGACAATGCGGCAGGCTCGGAACTTACTTTTGCAACCGGGCTTGCGTTCTCGTTCCGCCGGGCTGCAACTGTGCCGGTTAAACCAACTGCTGCGGCAAGCACCATGGCCACGGCCGCAGCCGACCCAAACATCCGTTTCATGCCCTCTCCCCATTTAGCTGCTCCGGATTGAATGTCCGGCGTCGTTCCCGCAACTTGTCTGGAGAAGGAGGTCCGAAGATATCCGAGCATGCAGATCGCGCACTTCGATAGTAGCAAAGCCGATGCACTTGTCTCGAACGAAAATGCGCTGCGGGTACCCTGAGCCAACACACTACGAGTTAACAGCCTGTGGTAATAGTCCAAAGAGCCGAAATACCTCCCTCAGGGGCTGAAGCCCCACTTATTCCGCGTCACTTGCGGCACGGCTAAAGCCGTGCCCTTTCAAAACGGAGACTTATTCAGAGATTTCTAAAACATCCGCAGGTCCTTCGACTGCGATTGGCGCAAAATCACCCCAGCGACGAAGACCTGTCGCCGGGGACCCCGGTTAACCACCCCAGCGACGAAGACCTGTCGCCGGGGACCCCGGTCACGCGCCAATCTCCGATCAGGATGACAGCTTGTTTTTTGATGCGAACTTCAGAGTCAGGGCACTAGAGGGATTGTTGCTGGTGGGGTGTAGCGGAAAGCGTGGACCGGGAGGTCCACGCTACAGCCGACCGGGAGGTCGGCGTTACTCATTCGTGGTTACGGATTTCTGCGGCGGTTATCTTCGGCGTAGAGTACCACCTAAATCGTTTAAATAGAGATGATACGCATGGTCGTAATCGTGACACATTCGCGCAATAGGCAAAGTTGTTCCTCGGAGTTACAATTCCCCACGACGGAGAAGTTCCAATTCTTTATGAGTTTCAAGTGGGTAGCCGTGGAATTGTTTACAGATTGGAATGATTCGCAGATTCTTCGCACTTATCGGTGCACCAAGATCGAGGATTTCGCATGAGCGAATTGGAAAGCCGCACACGGAGCGCAGAACCGCGCCGGAAGGCCGCCAGCTGCCTGTTTACGCTGTTGCTCCTGGTTGTTTCCGGATCCTCGGGTTACGGTCAAACGCCCACGGAAACGCAATCGGCTCCAACAATACCGGCGCAATCGCCCACCATCAGCACCAACGTCGATGAAGTATCGCTCGACCTGGTGGTGCACGACCGCAAACACAAACCGGTTCTGGACCTGAAGCCGGAAGATATCGCGGTAACCGACAACGACACTCCGGTTGCGCTGACCGGGTTCCACCTGGTGAAAGCCGACGCCAGCACCGGCCACCTGATCACACTGGTCTTCGATCATTTCGACGTTGCGGCGGCGAAGAACGCGCAAAATCTTGCCGTCAAAATACTGAAGATGTTTCCCGCGAACGGGTACACCTTTGCGCTGCTGGATTTCTCCGGGCGTCTGCGGCTGCTCAAGGGTTTCACGGACGATCGGGGCGCGATCGAGCAGGCAATAAAAACTGTTACGGATAAGGCAGGCACGCCCCTCATCCTGTCCGCGACCGGCCTAGCGGTGAAGAACGCAACCGATCATTCCGACGACGAAAGGGCCAGCGCGGCTGCACAAGCGGAGAAGAACCTGATTGCCATCACGCGAACCGGAGCCGATGTCTCGGGAACGCACGTGGACCTGAAGGTGCGCGCACGCTATCAGACGCTGCTGGCGGCGCTGGCGGATGCGCAGTTGATCAAACAGGACCAGCACACCGTGCCAACGCTGGCAGGGCTGCTGGCCCTGGTTCGTTCGCAGCAGCGGCTCACGGAAAGAAAGGCCATTGTCTACTTCACAGAAAATACGCAGATGGATTCGGCGGCAAAGGAGATGGTACATACCATTACCGGGGCGGCCAACCGCGCGGGTGTGAGCTTCTATGTGGTGGATTTGGACGCGCTCGACGTGGGTGGAGAACACCAGATCCAAACCGCAATGCTGAGTGGAGGAGCCCCCTTCAATCCGACACCGCAACCGGTGGCTGGAAGCGGGGGACATGCGACCACCACTCCGATGCAACAGGCATCAGGGTTTGGGACCTCGGGAGGCGCCGGGGGCTCGGCTACCGATTTCATGATGCGGTCGGATGAAGGCAGCACTTTCACGGCGATCAAGAGTCCCATGATGGATCTGGCGAACGGAACGGGGGGCGCATATATCGACGCGCAGAACAATACCAAAAAACCGCTGCAACAGATGCTGCAGGACATGACGACGTATTACCAGGCTTCCTATGTTCCTCCCATCAAGGAATACGACGGATCGTTCCGCACCATTGCCGCCAAGCCGGTGCGAGCTGGACTGGAGATCAAGACCAAGGCGGGTTATGTGGCGCTGGCACCCGGGGCGGAGGCTGGAATTCGCCCGTTTGAAGTGCCTTTGTTGAAGCTCTTGAACAATCCGCAGTTACCTACCGACGTGAAGTTTCATGCCGCGGTGCTGCAATTCGGCGAACTGCCGGACGGGAACACAAGCACGCTCGCGGTTGAGGTGCCCATCTCCTCGCTGGACATAAAGAAGGACACGCACACCAACCTTTTCTCGGCGCATGTCTCCATTGTGGCCGAGATCAAGGACAAGAGCGGCACCGTCATCGAGCACTTCGGCGAGGACATTTCAAAGCGCGGCGCGCTGGAGTCGATCGACACGGACTCGTCGGCGGCCATTACCCTGCAGCGGCATTTCATGGCCATTCCGGGGCAATATGTAATGGAGGTTGCCGTCCTGGACCAAACCGGCGGAAAGGCCGGCGCCGCGCGCGTGACGTTCGAGATTCCCGCGGTTCAACCCAGCCCTTCGCTGAGCGAGATTGTGCTTGTGCGGAAGGTGGATACCTTCCACGAAGAAGACGATCCGCTGGAGCCGCTGCGGTTTGAGAAAGGCAAATTGACGCCCAATCTTTCCGGTCAACTGCCCGAAAACGCCAAATCCGTTTCGCTGTTCTTCATTCTGCATCCCGACCCCAAAAGTGCCGACCCGGCGACTCTGGAGATGGAAGTGAGCCACAACGGAAATTTCGGGCATCGCACGCCGCTCTCACTTCCCACAAAAGGGCTCGCGGGGGATGCGATTCCTTACATGGCGAATTTCAAGGCCAGCGCGCTCGCACCCGGCGTCTATAACGTGAAGGCGACGATGACCCAGGGCGGAAAAACTTCGGAACGCGATCTGACCTTCACGGTGGAGGGAACGGTAGCGGAGAACAAGCCGACGGCAGGGGCTGACAGTGCATTGACGTCGGATGTGAAACTGCAGGGCGCAACAACCGAACCTCATGCGGCGACCCAGTTAGTGATTACAACGCTCACCAATCCGCTTCCCCCTCCCGCGCCGGAAGAGGTAAGCTCCCTGATCGCCGATGCCCGCCAGCGCGCTGTAAATTATGCCGATTCCCTGCCGAATTTTCTCTGTGTCGAAGTAACCAACCGATCCTACGATCCCTCGGGATCCGGAAGATGGAAGCACCGCGACACGATCGCGGAACTGCTTCGCTATCGCGACAAGACCGAAACTCATACGATGCTGGAAATCGACGGCAAACCAAGCACCGCGGATCGCGACGCGATGTCGGGATCCTTCTCGGCCGGAGAACTTGGCGGGGTGCTGAAGTCGGTTTTCGCACCCTCCGCAAAGGCCGATTTCCAGTGGAAGGAAACGGATGCCCTGGGCGCCGGAACGGTGCAGGTCTTCGACTATCGCGTGGCGCGCGCCAACTCAGTCTTCTCCGTGACGGGATTCAACAACCGGGCGGTTACAGTTGGTTTTCACGGCCTGGTCTTTATCGACAGCACCACGCGCAACGTACGGCGCATCACTTTGGTGGCTGACGACCTGCCCGCCGATTTTCCCACGCACGCCACCAGTCTTGCCGTGGACTACGACTATGTGGTGATCAACACGCACGACTATCTGATGCCGATCAGCGCGGAGATGAGCCTGAGGCAGGGCCGTCATGAGGCTGTTCTCAACACCATCGAGTTTCGCAATTACAGGCGCTTCGGATCGAATGTGCGAATCCTGGATTTCAACCCGATCGAGAAGCCTTAAAAGGGGTTCTGAGAATAGGGACCAAGGAACAGACCGCTGGGGCTAGATGTAGGGCGATTCTCCTTTTGGTTAGCGTACAGCGTGGACCGGGAGGTCCACGCTACAGCCGACCGGGAGGTCGGCGTTACTTGGTCTCGCTGCGATTCGGGCAGACTCGCTGGGCATCGCCGAAGCGGATGCTAGTGGGCTATTCTTGTAGGCATGCGACATATTTCCATCCTGTTTTTTGCGCTGGGGATCCAGGCGGCAGTGGGGCAAACAGCAAAGCCCGCCACGCCCGCCAGCGCGGAGAATCTGCTGCGCAGCGGAATTGCCGCACAACAGCGCGGCGACTTGAAGACTGCGATCGAGGATTACCGGAAGGCACTGGTGCTTCAACCCAAACTGGCGGAAGCGCGCGTCAACCTGGGCGCAGCGCTTTCCGCAGTGGGCGACTTCGACGCGGCCATCGACGAGGATTCGCGCGCACTGGCCACCGCGCCGGAGAATGCGGGAGTCCGCAAAAACCTGGCGCTCGCTTACTACAAGAAAGGCGACCTGGCGCGTGCGCGCACCGAGTTCGAGACTGTTCACGCGGCCCAGCCCCACGACTTATCTTCCGCCGTGCTGCTGGGTTATACCTACATCAAGCTGAACAAGGAAGCGGAAGCTGCCGCGTTGCTGACGCCATTCGAGCCGGGCCACGAAACCAACATGGATATGGAGTATGTCCTTGGGTACGCGCTGATCCAGTCAGGAAAGGTGACCGAGGGCCTTCCGCGCATGGAGAAGGTGGCCCGCGCTACACGGTCCGCCGATGCTTATGTGATTGCAGGATCGGCGCGCTTGAGCAGGCGCGAATTCCATGAGGCTCGCGCCGATCTGGATGCGGCAGTAGCATTGGATCCTTCGTTTCCCGGAGCCCAGACCCTGGCCGGACAGGCCCGCGATGCGCTGGGAGATACGGAGGCAGCGCTTCCCGCCTTTCAAGCCGCGCTACGCGCCGACCCCAGGGACTTTACCGCCAATCTTTACCTGGGGACCATGCGCTTGAAACAGAGGGATTTTGAGAGCGCCAGGCCGCTTCTGGAATTGGCTCTTCAGCTTCAGCCCGGGGTTCCGCTGGCGCGCCTGGAAGTGGCAAAACTCAACGGCATGACGGGCAGATACGCAGAGGCTGCCGCGACCCTCGAAGATCTGGAGAGAACCGACCCCAACTGGCTTGATCCGCACATCGAGCTGGCCGCAATTTATTACAAGCTCAAACGCCCCGAGGATGGGCAGCGGGAACGGACAATCGTGGAGCAGATAGAAGCCCGCCAGCAGAAGGAAGGGCCCAAAAATCAGTAAGGGTCCTCTCCGGGCGATCTACTTTGCGGCCGCTGGCGCGGGGACTGGTTCTGTCACTTTCAATATCCGGTCGCCGTCCACGTTTTCCAGCGTCTGAACAATTCCGCTGGGCCAGGTGATTTCGACCTTTTCAGCTTTAGCATCCTTGCCGAGGCCGAAGTGAACCGGGCCCAGGCTCGATGAGGCGTAACAGACGCTCGAAGTCTGGTGGTTGTATTGCACGCCTGTCTTGGTCACTACCTTGATGCGCGCACCAATGCCGTCGCGATTGCTTTTGACGCCGCGCAGCGCAATGTCGAGCCAGTGTCCAGGGTTGGGGCTGCGATTCATCCACAATTCGGCGTCGTGGCTCAGGGCGGTTACGACGATATCGATGCGGCCATCTCCGTCAAAGTCGCCCAGGGCGCATCCGCGATGGCGTGCGGCTGTCGCGTCGGTGAAGCCGGCTTCGGCAGTGTAGGCCGTCCATTTGCCGCTCGCGCCCGGATTGCGAAAGACAGTGTTCGGTTCCGAGAATTTGAATCCCGGGGGCCACACCGAGGTCACGTGCCCGCGCGACACGAAGAGATCTTTCCAGCCATCGTTGTCGAAGTCGTAAAGCGCCGGTCCAAAGCCCGCCATGGGCAGGCTGAGCGCGCGCATTCCGCTGGGCGCAGTTACTTCGGTGAAGTCGCCTTTGCCGGTGTTCTGATACATGGGAAACGTCTGACTCTTGAGCGCGACATAAACGATGTCGGGATAGCCATCGTTATTGATATCGCGAAAGTCGGTTCCCATCCCGGAGATGAAGGCCGCGTCTTCGGCCAGCGCGACATTGGCAGGGAAGGCCACTTCCTCAAACTTGTTTCCCAAGTTATGAAAGAGGAAGTTATATTCGGAGTCATTGGTTACAAACAGGTCGGGCTTGCCGTCCAGATCGTAATCCGCCATGCCCACGCCCATGCCCTTGCCCACGTGGTCACGAATGCCCCACTCTTTGGAGACATCCTTGAAGGTGCCGTCGCCCTGATTGAGAAAGAGCTGATTGGGCAGTCCCTTGTAATAGCGGGGATGGCAATACTCCGCCACTCCCTCGATGACGCACTTGGGCTGGTCGGAGTAAGTCCACTGCAAGTAGTTCACGACAAAGAGGTCGAGCAGGCCGTCGTTGTTCACGTCGACCCAGACGGCGGCAACCGCCCATAGCGGGCCGAACTCGGGGTCGTTCCACTTATCCAGGCCGGCCTTTTTGGTTACATCCGTGAAAGTGCCGTCGCCGTTGTTATGGTAGAGCGTGTTGCCGTGAACGCCGGTTACAAAGAGATCGGGATGGCCGTCGTTGTCGTAATCGCCCACGGCAACACCGATATCGAATCCTGTACCTTGCAATCCGGCCTGCGCAGTCACGTCGGTAAAGACACCGTTGCCGTCGTTCCGCAGGAGCTTGTTGAAGTATTTTGCGGAGGTCTTCTTCAGGGTCGCGATGTCTGCGCCGTTGGCAAAGAAAATGTCGGGGCGGCCGTCGCCGTTATAGTCGAAGACCGCGACTCCGCCCGCCATGGTTTCCGGAACGTTTTTTGCGGGGCTCTCGCTGCTGTCCAGGTGAAACGGAAGCGGCTTGAGTTCGAAACGGATGGGCGCGGAAGGCGGCTGCTGGGCAGGCAGGAGAGAGCCCGTAGCCAGGGTCACGAGGACCAGCGCCCGTATAACTATGAGATAAGTTGGCAGCCTGTGCATAGCATAAAAAGAGGGGGTGGCGGTAAGCCACCCCCTCCGTGATTGTACCATTCTGGAAAACTCAGAAGTAGTACTTTGCCGCGAACTGCATCCAGCGATATCCAACCTTGTTCTGAGGAATACCGGTGGTGCTGGTGTTGGTGTTACGGACCAGGGTCGAGCCGCTGCTGAGGCCGTTGAAGAGCAGGCTGTTATCAGCATTGCCGGCCAGGCCGAACTGGGCGTTGGGGTGGTTGAGCCAGTTGGTCGCAGAGATGCGAATCTCAGCGCGCTGAGCGTCCGTAATGCGGAAGGCCTTGAAGATGGCCATATCGCTACCCCAATAGTGCGGCGTACGGATATAAGGCCAGATGACCTGGCCCGCCTGGCCGTAGCTCGTAGCGGTTGGAGGCAGCGGCGCCGCAAAGCAATTCGGATTGAAGTACTGTCCCTTCGACAGGCCTTTTCTCGGATCGCAAGTGAGGACGGGCTGCAGGCCGTTTTCGTACTGGTTGCTGCCAAACCAGGTGTTGGTGTTAATTGAATAGGTCTGGTTTCCGACTACCACCGGGCTCTGGGCGTTGTTATTGTTCTTGTCGGTTTGCACAGCGTAGGTGCTACCAGCAGGCATCGGCATGGTGATGGGCGAATTCTGCGTGTTGTTGTTGGCGTCGTGGAACTGCTGATAGTTCATGTTCATGTTCGGCGACGTGGTCTGGTAGGGAGCTCCGTCTTCATAGGTGGTGTAACCGGAGAGCTGCCAGCCATTTACAACCTCGCCCACGATGACATTGTTATGCACGGGCTTGGGGAGCTTGTAGCTGAACGACACGTTGAAGGTCTTGGTATGGTCATACTCCAACTGACCGTAGTTGGCGTCGAGGTTGAAGGGGTTGACGACCGGGCCGTTGCCGCCACCGTTGTTGGTGGAACCGTCGCGGGTACCGAGGACCTTGCCGAAGGTGAAGTTGGTGAACAGGAACAGATTGCCGGACTGCTTCTGTGCGGCGACCTGGAGGGAGTTGTAGTTGGCGTAACCGCCATGGGTCTGAATCCAGATGTGCCCATAGTTGTTCAGCGGATAGTAGTCGTTGGTGCTGACGCCGCCCCATGTCAGGTTCGAAGGCAGGGTAGACGGGCTGATGGGGGCCAGGTTCTCATACAGGCCGGTTTTCGGATCGGGCGCAAAGAACTTTCCGTAGGCAATTTCGTTTTCGTCTTCAATGTGGCCGTTTCCGCCGTTCTCGAGTTGATTGCGGCTCAAGCTGCCCACATAGGAAAATTCTGCAACGGTGTGGCTGGGAAGAGACTGTGCCACGCCGAAGCTCCAGGTGTCGGCATACGGCACCTTGTTGTCGCCCATCTTGTCGGCCTTGATGCCCGACGCGCCAACCTGATTGAGGCCGGTGGGAATGGTGAATGCGTGCTGACCGCCGGAGCAGTTGGCATTGAGTCCGCCGGTGATGCCAGAGCAAACAGATCCGCCCTGGATTCCATAACCGTAGAAACCGTTGTAACCAGCCGTGCCGGAGGTGTTGTAGTCATAGGAGCCCAACGGACCGCTCATGGCGCCGCTGGCATCGCCACCGGAAACCTGATAGCGATAGGATCCGAAGCCGCCGCGCACCACGGTTTTGCCGGTGCCGAAGACGTCGTAAGCTGCGCCGAGACGGGGATTGTATTCGAACAACACGCTCTTCCATCCGGAAGTGGGGATGGCGGAGTTGGTCTTGTTCCACTGCAAGCCGGTGTTGGCAGCGGGGCTGTTGCCGTTGTCGTAGGTAGCGGGATTCCAAACCTGTGTGCCGCCAATTTTGTCGTACCACTGGCCTTCGTGGTCGGCGCGGAGGCCGAGGTTGAGGGTCAGTTTACGGGTGGTCTTCCAGGAGTCCTGCGCCCAGAGGGACCACTGATGCCAGATCACATCCGGCACCGTATCGATGTTGGTTTCGTCGTAGTTCTGTGGACGGCCCATCATACGGTCGAGGGTCAGGTTGTAGGTTGAGGAAGAGCCCCAGGTTTCAAAGTCGTAGTTACCGTTGATGTCACTTCCACTGGCCTGGAGGTTTTCCTGCGCATCCCAGTAGAAACCGGCCTTGATCGAGTGAGTCTTGACGATCTTGGTGAAAGTATCCGCGATAGCCGGAGACTTGGAGGTCTTGCCGAAGGTGTTCTTGCCGTAGATGCCGCTGTTGAAATCGAACTCGTTGATTTCAGTCAGGCCGGAGTTCCATCCGCCAGTCGAGTTCGGCATCTGGTCCGTCTTGGCGGTTCCGAACAGGCTCTGCGCGGGGAAACCGAGCTTGGCGCGGCTGACCGCGGAAGGATTGCCCAGGCTGGCATCGTTGACGAATTCCGCATACGAAAAGACGAATTCGTTGGTGGTGGAGGCGTTGAAAACGTGGGTGAAGTTGGCCAGATACACATGGGCGGTTTCCGTGGCCGCTGGCTTGGCCGGATAAGGAACGGTCCATTCAGGCGCCCACCAGATCGACAGAGGGTGAGAATCGCCTTCCGTCTGGTACGCGTAAGAACCCCACAGCTTGTTGTTGTCGTTAAAAGCGTAGGTGACCTTGCCGGTGGCTTCCCAGCGATCGACCGGGGTGCTGGGCGAATAGTTGTAGTTGTTCCAGCCATTGCCGGCATTGGGCGTCTGGTTGGCCGCCGGGTTGAAACCGTTGAGGACCATGCCGTTCGGGTCAAAGTATCCTGACACATTCGGCACCGGGTTGTTCGGTTCCGGAGTTCCGCTGGCGTGCTTATCGTAATTGCCCCAGGGAGAGGTGTTCGGGTTGCAACCCTGCCATCCGTCATCCGTATCGCAAGGATGGGCATAGACGCCGGGATAGACGTTGCTGACCTGGCTGGGGATGCCGACGTTGTTGAAGTCGCCCTTGAGCTGGTCGGCCGTGGGAACGTTCATTTCCACGGGCGAGTTGTAGGGATGCTGGATCATCTTCTCGTAGCCGGCCCAGAAGAACAGCTTGTCCTTGTTCTTGTTGAAGCCCTTGAAGGAGATCGGTCCGCCCACGTTGCCGCCGACGTAGTAGAAGCTCTGCGGATAGATGGAGTTTCCCTGCTCTTTGTTGAACCAGTCGTTGGCATAGCCAACGTCGGTATTGCGGGCGTAGAGGTACGCTTCGCCGTGGTACTTCTGTCCGCCGCTCTTGCTGAAGGCCTGCAGAATCGCGGGGCCCTTGGCATATTCAGCGCCGTAGGAGGCCGACAGGTACTTGACGCTATCGGTCATATCCTGGTTGATGTTGGCCACCTGGGTTCCGGCATTGCCTGGATCGACGAGGTTGGCGCCGTCCAGAATGATGGCCGTGGAACCGTAGGGCTGCGAACCGTTCGACGAGAAGCTGCCGGCGGGGCCGTTGTTGGTGCCGGTGGTCTGGCTGTTGTAACCCGAACCAGCGCCGCCGCCGTTGTTGAAGGTAACGCCGGGCATCATCTTGATGAGTTCGGCCGCGTTGCGGCCGGTCAGGGTTGCGGAGTCGACGAGTTCGTTGTTGAGGGTTGCGCTGATTTCCGCGTTATCAACCGGTACTTCGGCATCTGCGCCGGAGATGACGGTAACGGCGGTGGCTTCGCCACCCACCTTGAGGTGAATGTTGGGCAAGTTGCGCGAGTCGCCCTGGTTGAGAAGAACCCCGGTTTCCTTCCAAGAGGCAAAGCCCTTGGCCGAGATTGCTACCGTGTAAGTTCCTGGAATCAAAGCCGTTACGGAGAAGAATCCAGAGGAGTCAGCCTTTGTGTCGCGAACGTCGCCCGTTGAGTCGTTCGTCACGGTCACAACGGCGCCTGGAATGCGGGCTTCCGTCTGATCCATGGCGATACCGCTCAACGTGGCGGTCAGCTGCTGGGCCTGAGCGATGGTAAACGACAGAGCCAGGACTGGGATGAGCAGCCATGGGATCCGCCGGAACCAGTTTGGCATCGAGATTGGGCTCGAAGCCTTTCTGCTACCTGGGTACATTTTGTATTGCCTCCTGAAGCGTTCTTGTTTTTCCCTGGGCATGGGATGCACACCGGTATTCCGGCTTAACCGTGCCAAGGAATTGACTATTTTGAATCTGTGAACCTATAGCACACGAAATACACGCCGTGCAAGATGTTTCTTATTGAACTTTTTCCTTTAGTAAAACGATTAGGCATGTGGCTGATTTATCGGGAGTTTTGGCTATTGTTTTTAAAATGCCGGGGGGACAGCTCTGGGCGGCCGAGGCGGATTTTTTTGAAAACATTTTCGCGAAGCGACGATTCAAAACCGCGAAAAAACCTGAACTTGAACGTTTGAGCTGGCATTTGGGGGCGGAAGATTACGGGGGCTCTCCGCTCGGAATACGGGTGCTGTCCGGCGGCCCAATTCGACCGAGTTCAGGCCGCGAAAAACGGACGGCCGGGAACGATTCCCTTGCCTTCCAGGATGGTGACCAACCGGTTGGCTGTTTGAGCGGGGTATTTCTCCTGGGCTCCGGACGGCCAAAACACCTCGATGTCGGCTTTAGTTTCGGCGCCCAGGCCAAAGTGGAGGCGGGGATCGTTCGCGGAAACATAGCTCGACTGGCTGAGCACGGCCTGGGCCTGCACCTTGCCCCCGTAATGCACCAGAACCCGTGCACCGATGGCGCTGCGATTGCTCCTGGTGCCTTCCAGCCGCACCTTCAGCCAGTGATTCTCCTTGGGGCAGTCGTTGCGGAGCAAGGAAGGGGGCTCGTGCTGGTTCATGATGACCATGTCGATGTCGCCGTCGTTGTCGAAGTCTCCGAAGGCGCATCCGCGGCTGACGTGGCGCGCGTTGATGGCAGGACCCGCCTCGTCCCCCATCCGCACGAAAGTACCGTCTCCCCGGTTGCGAAAGAGAACGCGCGGCCCCTTGTAGGGAAATTTGGGATTGATCCGCTCGATCTCTGCGTACACGTTCCCGGTGACCCAGAAAATATCGGGGTAGCCGTCGTTGTCCAGGTCCACGATGTCCGTGCCCCAACTGACGTAGGTGCGTTCTCCGGCCAGGCCCGCGGCATGGGCGTGGTCCTCAAACTCCCCTTTGCCTTCATTGTGGTAGAGGCCGGCAGCCTGAAGCTGGAAGTGGGTTTTGACCATGTCCAGATGGCCGTCCAGGTCGTAGTCGCCGACGCCGATGCCCATGCCGGCCATCTCCTCGCCTTCAGGACTGATGGCCACGCCGCGCATGAGGCCCTCTTCGCGGAAGGTGCCGTCGTGGTTGTTCAGGAGCAGCAGGCTGGAGGTGGTGTCGCACGCCACATAGAGATCGGGCCAGCCATCCTCGTCCACGTCGAACGAGACGGCGGTGAGGCCGTAGGAGCCCCGGATCGAGGCAATCCCCGATTCCTTTGAGACATCGGTAAAGGTGCCGTCGCCGTTGTTCCGGTAGAGGTAATATTGAGGCGCTTTCAGGCCCTTCGGCCCGCAGGCTACGGCAACGCCCTCGTAGCTGCAGTTGGCCAGGGAGAGGGAGGGCTTGGCGGCGTGGGCGAGGTCGATATCGACGTAGTTGGAGACGAACAAGTCCAGCAACCCGTCGCGGTTGTAGTCGAGAAAAGTGCAGCCGGTTCCGAAGCGCGTGGTGTCGTGGAGGAGGCCGGCCTTGGCCGTGACGTCGGTGAAGGTGCCGTCTCCGTTGTTGCGGTAGAGCTTGTTCTGTCCGTAGTAGGTGACGAACAGGTCCTCAAAGCCATCGTTGTTGTAATCGCCTGCGCAGACGCCCACCGCCCAGCCGCAATCCCACAGACCTGCTTCGCGGGTGACATCCTTGAAGGTTCCGTTGCGGTTGTTCTTGTAGAGCCGGTTCGAGGCGCCTTCCGGAATGCCCTCCAGCGTACGGCCGCCGAGGATGAAAATATCCATCCAGCCGTCGTTGTCGTAGTCGAAGAAGGCGCAGCCTCCGCCCATTTCCTCAACAATGTAGGTCACCGCTTCGGGGGTCCCGTAGCACATGGTGGCGGTGAGCCCGGCGCTTTGGGCCACGTCGGTAAACCGGGAGAAGGGTTTGGGAGCCGCGGGAGTGGGTTCCGGCACCGCGGCGGATAAGAGCCGGGGAAACAGTGCGGAAGCGCCCAGGGCGGGAACGGTCTTCAACAGACTACGCCGGGTCCAGGGAGAATTGGGCACTGCCATCACCATCCTTCGGATTTCTCAATTCTGCCATCGTGCTTTGAGCCGAGGCAATTCAGGCCTTGGCATGGGCTTGCCCGCGGGTTCAGCTTGAGAGGTTTTGCTGCGGCTTGGAGTAAGGCCTTATGGGTGGGCCTGTTGGGCGGCTGGATCGCTGGCCAGATGGTCGCTGAGGGCGCGAGCCTGGGCATTGCCGGGATCGATTCGAAGAGCGGTGGCAACGGCCTCGCGGGCATCCGAGAACTGGGCGTTTTCAGCCAACTCCGCGGCCAGATTGACCCATGCCTCGGCCCAGCCGGGAGCGGCATGAACCGCCAGGCGAAAATGCTCGATGGCGTCGGCGACATTGCCGCTGCGCGAGAGCACGAAGCCGAGCTGATTCTGCGCGCCGGCCAGGTCGGGATTAAGCTTGACCGCCTGTTCCAGTTGGGCGCGCTCGCCCTGGGTGTCGCCGGATTTGTGCAGCGCGATGGCGAGCTTGAACTTGTAGCCGGCGTTGTCGGGCAGATCGTCCACCGCCTCGCGATAGTGAGAGATCGCCTCAGGAAGCTTGCCGGCGGCGAGATCCTCGTCGCCCTGGCCAGCCGCTGTATTCGCCTCCAGCTCGGCCTCCTCGGCCTTCTTGAGCTGCTGATACTGCTTCATTTGATCGAGAGCGCCTGCGGAATCGCCCAGCCCGCGAAGAGCCTTCGCCAGTTCGAAGTGCACCTGCGGCTCTGTTGCTCCCAGGGCAATGGCCTTTTCCAGTTGCTCCCTGGCTTCCTGCCATTCATGCAGGAAGACCAGCACCATGCCCAGGTTGTAGCGGGAGTTGAAGAACTCCCCATCGAGTGAGACGGCCTTTTCCAAATGCGCCTTGGCTTGCGGATAATCTCCCACTGAGCGGTCCACGATGCCGTTGAGGTAAAGGACTTCAGGGTCATTGGGACGCTGAGCGAGCAGCTTGGGGCCGATGGGCCGGGCCAGGTTGATGTGGTTGGTGAGCACCAGCAGGCGAAACAACAGGACCGCGGCCTCCTGGTTGCCGGGATTCGCGGCCACCGTCTGTTGCAGCAGATTGATGGCCTCCTGGTGGCGGTGCTGCTTGACCAGGACCACGGCCATGGCGCTGGCCAGGGGCACGGAACCGGGAAGGGTCTTGAGCGCCTCGGTAAGTACGGCGTTGGCCTGGTCGATATAGTCCAGGGTTCCATAGGCTTTGGAGAGATTGATGGCCAGTTGCTCGGTGTGGGGTGCGGACTGCAGCAGCCCGACGACGCCGATGTTGTCTTGCCTCGCCAGGAGGGCCGCGCTGAGGCCTTCAAACGCGGGAACATTGTGCGGATCGATCGCCAGAGCCTGTTTCCACTGCGCTTCAGCCTCGGCGTGGCGCCCGGTCCGCTCGTAGAGCGAAGCCAGAATAATGTGTGGCTTCAGGACCTGCGGTTCCAGCCGGATGGACTCTTCAATGGGCGCGACCGCCTCCTGCATGTGTCCCCAGCCGAAGAGAGCAAGCCCCTCCAGATAGTGCAGTTGAGCCGATTTCGGATCGCCCTTGAGAGCGCCGCGGAAGGTTTCGACGGCGCAAGGGAACTGTTGATGACTGGCAAACCAGCTGCCCAGCAGAATGGCGTTGTCGCTGCCGGGGTGCGCATGCAGTTTGGCCACCAGCGCCTGCGGGCCGGTGCACTCCGCGTATGCCGTTGCTGCCAAACCCATGCAGGCAGCCAGCAGAATCCGCCTCACGCCCCGTCCGTACTGGACACCCATTGCACAATCTCCCGGTGGCCAGAATACATTAGCCCAGCCTGCACGGTCTTCAGCGCCCGATGGCGGCGGGCTATTGCGGTGTGGCTTTCTGGCCGTCCTGCTGGTAGCGATCGAGGGCCTCGCGCAGGTTCTTTGCTCCATCGTCGTCGTGTTGCTGCACGGCCAGATCGAGGGCCTGCTGCGCCGACTGGACCGCCTGGGCGGGGCGGCCAGTCTTGTCGTACGCCTTGGCCAGTTCGGCCAGGCAGCGCCAGTTTTTGCCTTTGCTCAGTTCGACCGACTCCAGAAGAGGAGAGATTGCACCTGCGAAATCGCCGCGCTTTTCCAGCACAAAGCCGAGATTGAAACGGTACTCGGGCGAAGTCGGCTCAAGCGCAATGGCTTTCTGCAACTGCTCGACGGCGCCGTTCAAATCGCCGTTCAGAGCCAGGGAGACCGCGAAGTGATCGAGGAATGTGGCGCCCTTGGGATTGAGCGCACTGGCCTTGCGGTACTCCTCGAGAGCTTCGTGCTCCTGGTCGTTGCCGCTGAGCGCCGTGGCCAGCATGTAGTGGGTGAGCGCGTCCGTGGGATCGCGTTCGAGGGCCGCCCGCAACGCCTGAATGGCTTCAGGAATCTGGTTGTTCTCAAGCAGCTTGTAGGCCTGGTCGAAGAGGCGGTAGAACTCCGTGGCCTGGGGGTCGATTTTTTCAAGGCCATCGGGCGCGATGTTGACGAACTCGGGAATGTTGACCGCGCGATTGCCGGCGGTAGTGTTCTCGACCATGATAGCGGGCGAATCGTTGCCGTCGGCGTCGAGGTGCGTGAGCATGAGCTGCGTGTAGGGGCCGCGCCCTTTGGACGAAAATGCCAGCCAGTGGCCGTTGGGCGAAAACGAGTGCCAGGAGTTCATCAGACGGGTGTTGCAATTCATCAGGCGTGCTTTGCCACCCGCAAAGGGCACCATGAACAGACGGCTGTCCGGGCGCATGAGGAGGCCATTCTTGTTCTCGACAAAGACGATCCACTTGCCGTCGGGCGAGACTTTGGGGAAGTCGTTGCTCATGCCGTTGCCGGAGGCGCCTTCCACCGGCACGGCTTTGCCGCCTTTGCCTTCGTTGAACGGAATCTTGTAGAGGTCGTACTGGATCTGGGTTTCGTTGGGGTCGTTGGCTTTGACCGGTTTTGGCGCTCCGGCCGGATAGGGATCGCGCGCCTCCGCCCGGCTGAAGATCAGGTATTTGCCGTCCGGCGACCAGAATGCGCTGGTGTGCACGAAGCGGGGGTCGTCGGCGCCCGGCAAAGGCCGCATGGTTGCTTCCTGCTTGTCGTACCAGGCCAGGATGCCGCGCGTGGGATAGAAGACCTGGCTGAACTGGATGCTTTTGAAGTTGGTGCTGTAGAGGCGATCCAGAATTCCGGGAGCGAAACCGGGAACCTTGTTCTGATTGCTGTTGCCGTTGTTGGGAGGGCCGATGGACGTGACCACGTAGCGGCCATCCGGCGAGACCTGCGACATGAACCCGAAGCGCTTCACGGCGGGCTCGGACTTGCCCACCTCGGAGTTCAACTGGAAGGAGCTCCAGTGGATGACATCCTGGCTGCGGATGGTCATGTTTTTGGCGACCGGAACCATCGCGTAGAGGCCTTTGTCGTTGCGCGGCCCGTCCAGATCGAGGCCAAAGGTTTTGCCGTCGCGCGAGAAGGAATGGCAATTGGCGCAGGTGGGCATGTTGCCCATGACTGTATGGCTCTCGGGCTCCGCCAGGTTACGAATTTGCCATTTGATGAGGGGAAGCGCGGCTTGGGGAAGCGGCTGAATTGGGCCTCGTTCCTCGGGGGGCGGAAGCATCAGCGGCACATCGCGATAGAAGATGGGAGCGCCGGCGGGATCGGAGGAGGTGGAAATGGTAACTTTGCCGGCTGAAACGGCAACCGCGCCACCTTGGTCCAACCCGCGAATGGTGATGGTCGCAGGCGCTTTGACGCTGAGCCGCTTGATCTTCGCCCAGGTTTCCGCGTCCGGTTTCCAGGCGCGCGTGGCTTTCTGCTCCGGAGTGAGTTCGGTGCCCGGGCCTGCCTTGGGATCGATTTCGTTTCTGCGGAAGGGTTCGCCGGCGGCTTCGATACGAATTCCCTGGGAGTGGTCAGCAAACGAAACTTCCACCACCCAGCGTTTCGCCGCTTCGATGGGATCGCGCCAAAGAAACACGGGCGCGGTGATCTCCGGAGGAAACACCGATCCATTGAGCGGATAGTCGATGGCGATCTTGGCCGGCTGACGTGCGGAGTGCGCCTCTTCGCCTGCGGAAACTGGCGGCAAGGCTCCGCGGCTGACCAGAAAAACCGAACCGGCGACGACAGCTGCTGCCAACAGGACGCTGGCGTAACGTGACCTGATACTCCTCAAGAACAGCCCCCACAGACAGAATTACCGCAGTACTAAAAAGAGCGCGGTGGAACCCGCGATTCGGCGATTTCCCTTGCGATCAGGAAGAATACCGCAGCCACGACACGCCAGAATGAACTAATCCTACAGTTGTATTTCGTTCAAGTTCTCGGATTGGGGCAAGTGCCCGGGCCTAAAGGCCCACAGATTTTGCCTATTTTCAGGGGGTTAAAACGCCCTGCTCCCTCCGGAATACCCGATCTACAACTGTAGTACCAGGCTTAACCGCCTGACGCTGACCGCTGCTGCGAAGTGATTTACGTGGTGCCGCGATCATAGCGGTCCAGAGCATCCCGCAGATTCCTTGCCGTTTGCTCGTCCTGCGCCTGCACCGCGAGATCGAGCGCCTGGCGCGCGGCTTGTTTGGCCTCAGCGAAACGGCCTGTCCTACTGTACGCCCTGGCCAGTTCAGAGAGGATGCGCACGTTCTTCCCCTGGCTGAGTTCCACGGACTTTTCAAGCGGAGCAATGGCCCCCGCGTAGTCGCCGTGCGATTCCATTACATAACCGAGGTTGAAGCGAAATTCGGCCGAGGCGGGAACCAGCGCGATGGCCTTCTGCAATTGCGCAATCGCTTCGTTCATATCGCCGTTGACCGCCAGCGACACGCCGAGATTTTCAAGAAAAAGCTCATTGTCAGGACTGAGAGCACTGGCCTTGCGGTACTCCGGCAGTGCTTCAGAATCCTGCTTGTTGCCCGTGAGCAGCGTGGCCAGGTTGAAGTGCGCCATGGCGTCGTCCGGATCCAGTTCCAGAGCCTTCTGCAGCATCTGGATGGACTCCGGGACCCGGTTGCTCTTCATGAGCGCAAACGCCTCGTCGATCAAGCGGTAAGACTCTGTGGCCTGGGGATCGATCTTGTCCAGGCCATCCGGTGGCACATTCACAAACTCGGGGATATTGACGGCTCGATTGCCGGCGGTGGTGTTCTCGACCAGGATGGCGGGCGAGTCGTTGCCGTTGGCGTCGATGTGGGTGAGCATCAACTGGGTGTAAGGGGAGCGCGCCTTGGACGAGAACGCCAGCCAATGTCCATTGGGCGAAAACGAGTGCCAGGAGTTCATCAGCGAGGTGTTCGCGTTCATCCGCCGCGCCTTGCCGCCGGCAAAGGGAACAATGTAAAGCTGGCTGTCAGGACGCATCAGGAGACCGTTTTTGTTTTGCACAAAGACGATCCACTTGCCGTCGGGCGAGACCTTGGGAAAGTTGTTGCTCATGCCGTTGTTTGAAGCGCCGGCGAGCGGGACCGCAGTGCCGCCTCGACCTTCATTGAATGCAATTTTGTAGAGGTCGTACTGGATTTGAGGTTCTTTGGGATCGTTGGCGTACTCGGGCTTGGGAGCGCCTGGCGGATAGGGGTCGCGGGCCGTGGCCCGGCTGTAGACCAGGTACTTTCCATCCGGAGACCAGAAAGCGCTGGTTTGCACAAATTGCGGGTCATCGGCACCGGGCAGAGGCCGCATGGTCCCGTCTTTCTTGTCGTACCAGGCCAGAATGCCGCGGGTGGGATAAAAGACCTGGAGGAAGCGGAAGTCCTTGTAGTTGGTGCTGAACAGGCGATCGAGCAGGCCGGAAGCAAAACCTGGAACTTTGCTTTTGTTGCTGTTTCCGTTGTCAGGAGGGCCGATGGATGTGACCACGAAGCGGCCATCGGGCGAGACCTGGGACATGAACCCGAAGCGCTTGACGGCAGGCTCGGACTTTCCGGCTTCGGAGTTCAACTGAAAGGAACTCCAGTGGATGACGTCCTGATTGCGGATGGTCATGTTCTTGGCAACCGGCACCAGCGCGTAGAGGCCCTTGTCGTTGCGCGGGCCATCCAGATCCAGCCCGAAGGTCTTGCCATCCCGCGAAAAGGAATGGCAGTTTGCGCAGGTGGGCAGATTCTCCATGGCCGTGTGGCTTTCCGGCTCGGCCAGGTTGCGGACTTCCCATTTGATGAGGGGAATGGCAGAAGCCGGAAGGGGCTGGATGGGGCCTTTTTCGCCCGGTGGCGAGAGCATCAGCGGAACATCGCGGTAGAAGATGGGCGCGCCCACTGGGTCTCGTGAGGTGGAAATCGTGACCCGGCCGGCCGAGACCGGGAGGCTTGAAGTGCCCGCGGCGAAACCGCGAATGGAGATGGTTGCCGGCGCTTTCACGCTGAGGCGCTTGATCCTGGCCCAGGTCTCCGCGTCCGGTTTCCAGGTACGGGTGGCTTTTTGCTCAGGGGTCAGGTCGATCCCCGGACCGGCCTTGGGATCGAGCTTGTTCATCTGATAAGGCGCGCCGGAAGCTTCGATGCGGATCGCTTTGGAGTGGTCCGCAAAGGAGACTTCGATTGCCCATCGCGTGGCGGCAGCGTTGGGATCGCGCCAGAGAAGGGTGGGCGCCGTGATCTCAGGAGGAAACACGGAGCCATTCAACGGGTAGTCGATGGCGATCTTCGCCGGCTGGCTTGCGGATTGTGCCTTTTCGTCTGCGGAAACGGGACTCACGGCTCCCCGGCACACCAGGAAAACCGAAGCGGCGACGACGGCTCCTGCGAGCAGGACGTTGGTGTAACGTGACCCCAAACTCCTCAAGAACGGCCCCCACAGACAGAATTCCCGCGACACGACAAACAGCGCAGTCGAGCGCGCGATCCGGTGATTTTCCTCACAATCAAAAAGAATACAGCAGGCATGCGGCCGCGAAAAATGGTTGGGGAGGACCCGGCGTTGCGCGCCGGGAACGCGAGACGTCCGACAGCTTGTGGTAAAAATCAAAACGCGTCGAAGAACGTCCCTCAGGAGCTAAAGCCCCGTTGATTCTGAGGCGCTTACCGTACGGCTAAAGCCCTTTCACAACAATCTGAGCCGAGGCTTAGCGGAACGGCGAAAGCCGTGCGCTCTCAAAACCTCAACTTAATCAGAGGCTCCCTAACCGCTGGATGCTTTTGGCCGTCACAGTATTGCGGATCGATGCGGGGCAAACAAGAAGGGCCTCTGTTCCCTGCTCAGTGGAAAAACGATTTAGCTCTTGCTGTCTTCCTCCCCGTCCTTTATGTGAATGGGGTAAGATTCCTGTTGTTTGTACTGCGCTGAATTCCCGGTCGCTTTCGGGAGTCAGACTTGGAGAATTTTAAAGATGCGTCTTCATCAAGCGTTGCGTTGCGGGGTCTTGCTGCTGGGTGCGGCGGCGCCTCTGGTCTCTTTTGGGCAGTTCCAGGCTCCCTCGAATGAGGAGCTGAACATGACTTCGGACCCCAAGGCGCCGGGCGCGGCGGCGGTTTATCTCTATCGCGAAGAGACGGAAGACGATCCCCATTCCTTCTGCACCGTTTATGCGCGCATCAAGGTGCTGACCGAAAAAGGCAAGGACGCGGCGACGGTCCACATCCGCCTTCCGCGGGTCATGGCCTTTGTTGCGGCCGGAAACAATTCGAGCCGAAGCAGTTCGGGCACTGAAAATCACTTTGACGCACCGGACATGAACCATGTGGGCGAGGATCAGCCCTACGACGCGGACTCCTACGCCGCCAACATCGAGGTCAAGGCCCTAGATGCCAGGGTGATTCGTCCGGACGGGACGGTGGTTCCGCTTGCGGGCTCCCTTGCCGATCTGGTGAAGATCAACAAGGACACCAAGGAGGCCACCTTCACCCTGCCTGGCGTTGAGGTGGGGAGCATTATCGAATACCGCTACCAGGTGCGCTACGACCGCTTTCAGTCTGCCCCGCAGTGGCAGATTCAGCAGCCCTATTTTGTCCACAAGGCGCATTATCTGTACACGCCGACCAGTCAATTCCTTCCCAACGATGTGTCGGGCACCGGAATCTCCACAAGCCTGTTAAAAGACCGGCACTATGAAATCCTGAACGACATTCGGACAGCAAATATTCTTCCTCCGGAAAAGGCGGTCGGCCGGGACGCCCTGGGCCGGTACTTCCTTGACCTCACCGACATCCCCGCCATTCCGCAGGAGCCTTTTGCGCCACCCGTAGGAGAGCGCATCTACCAGATGAACTTCTATTACACCTATACGGTTGTGGAGAAGGAATACTGGCAGAAGGAGATGCAGTTCTGGATCAAGGATTTGAACCGCTACACCGCGCCGTCGGGAGCCGTGCAGAGTGCGGCCACCGAAGCGGTTTCAGCCACCGACACTCCGCTGATCAAAGCCAGGAAGCTCTATGCCCTGGTGCAGAAGATCGAGAATACCGATCTGAGCCGGAACGAATCGCTTGCCGTCGCCAACGATTCGGTTCCCCTCGGCAACGTGCAGACCGTGCTCGAAAACAAGCGCGGAAATGGCGTCCAGATCGCCTTCCTCTACTTGGCGCTGGCGCGCGCCGCGGGACTGGAGGTCCGGCCGGAGCGGATTGCCAGCCGCAACCACCACATCTTCTCTCCCGGCCTGCTCAGCACTGACCAGCTGGACGCCGTGCTGATTGCCCTGACGATTGACGGCAAGGAAGTTCTCCTGGACCCCGGCACGAAATTGGCCCCCTTCCAAACCCTGCACTGGTCGCACACCGGCGCAGGCGGAATCGCCATGGGTTCCGGTGGCAAGGTCGAAAACATCCTGACACCTCTCCAGTTGAGCACTGAAAACACGGTGGTCCGGGTTGGCACTTTGGCCCTCACCCCCGAGGGAACCGTCAGTGGCACGCTCAAAGTTGGATTCACTGGACAAGAGGCCCTGGAACTGCGGCAATTGGCGCTGCGCTCCGATGCCAATGCCGTAAAGCAGCTGTTGGAAAAGAGGATTGTCTCCGAGGTTCCCGACGGCATCGTGGCCCACGTGGACCGCATCGCCGGTCTCGACGATCCCACCCGACAGTTGGTGGCGGTGGTTCCGGTTTCCGGCTCCCTTGCCGCTCACGATGGCAACCGCCTCACCTTGCCCCGCCTCTTCTTCGACACGCATGAGACGGTTCCCTTCCCCGAGGACAACGCGCGCACCCTGCCTGTGGATGTGCACTATCCCTCCCAGGAACAGGAACAGATCACCTATCAGTTCCCGGCGGGCTTCAGGCTGGAAACCGCACCGCAGGACACGACCTTCAAGTGGGAGGAGAACGCCGTCTACCAGGTGAAGTCGAAGGCCGATGCCGGTTCGATTACCTCCGCCCGCGTGCTGGGACGTGGTTTCACCATGCTGGATGCCAAGGACTACGAAGCGCTGCGCGGTTTCTATAAGAAGGTGGCGGCGGCCGATCAACAGAAGCTGGTGCTTAGCGCTGCCAAGTGAGGCGGCCGGTCAAGATGCACGGGAGAGCCCCGGAGCAATGCTGTGCATCTTGATCGGAGTGTGCTCCGCACTCTTCTTGACAGTCGATTTCCGGCGCAGGCAACATCGACCTTGAGTTTGACGTTCCCCGGTTCCCACTTCTGCAGGGGCCTACAATTGAAGACGAACCTCGACCTAAACGATGGACGAATCCGCTGGCGCATCCGGGATTCGCACCGTTCATAGAGCCATGTGCCCGCCGGGCAGCCGCTCGTTCGGGAGCTCTTCGAGGCATGATTCAGACTCCACGGAGGAACAGTGCTCCCAGGTCTCCAGCCGCTGCGGCGGTTCAAGCTCAAGGCTCACGTGCTTCCGCCCGCAATTGCCCTCGCGGTTCTTTCCCTCGGCTTTCTGCCCGCGCATCTACGGCAGCTCGGCCTGGAAAAGCTCTCCCCGCCGGTCTTTGCGGCGGAGGATGCTCCGCGCGCCTTGTGGCCCATCTCCATCGATTATCCAGAGGACGGCTCGATCTTTCCGCCGGGCATTACGCCGCCCACCTTTTTGTGGCTCGATGCCGGTGGAACTTCCTGGAGCATTGATATTTCGTTTGCCGACAAGAGCGCCCCAATCCACGCGGTTTCAAGCGGCGAACACATGCGGCTGGGAGCGATCGATCCGGAGTGCGTGAGCAGCACCAACCAGCCGCCCAAGTTGACGCTGCGGCAGGGCGCCACGTGGGCCTGGACTCCCGATGCCAGCACCTGGGCGGCCATCCAGAAGCATTCGGTCGCCAAGCCCGCCAGCGTGACCCTCACCGGCTATCGCGAGGGGCACACGGCTTTTTCCCAGGCGCACATTTCGCTTTCCACATCCGCCGATCCGGTAGGCGCGCCAATCTTCTACCGCGATGTTCCGCTGATGCCCAGCAAGGGTACGGACGGCGTGGTTGAGCCGCTGGCGCCCAGCGCGATTCACCTCATCCACTGGCGCCTGCGCGACATTCAAAAGCCGGAGAGCCACACCGTTCTCCGCGACATGCCCTCCTGCGCCAACTGCCACTCCTTCTCCGCGGATGGCAAGACCTTCGGCATGGACATTGACGGGCCGGCCAACGACAAGGGGCTCTATGCCGTGGTTCCCGTCCAGAAGCATATGTCCATCGAGAGCAAGGACATGGTGCACTGGAACACGGATGGGCGCGCGGGGCAGACCCGGGTGGGCTTCATGTCGCAGGTTTCGCCGGACGGCCGCTACGTGGTGAGCACCTTCGCCGGGCCCATGTACAAGCTTCTGCAGAGCTACTACGTCACCAACTTCACCGACTACCGCTTTCTGCAGGTCTTTTATCCCACGCGGGGGATTCTGGAGTGGTTGAGCCGCGCGACCGGGCTGCGCCAGCCGCTGCCCGGAGCCGACGATCCGAAATTCGCCCAGACCGACGGAGTCTGGAGTCCCGATGGCAAGTACATTGTGTTTGCCCGCGCCGAAGCGCGCCCTCCGCGGGTCCAGGGCCAGCCGCAGGCTTTGTACGCCAACGATCCCAACGAAACCCAGATTCAGTACGACCTCTACCGCATCCCTTTCAACGATGGCAAAGGCGGCACGCCAGAGCGCATCGTGGGCGCTTCAGAGAACGGCATGAGCAACAACTTCCCCAAGGTCTCGCCCGACGGCCGCTGGATCGTCTTTGTGCAATGCCGCAACGGTCAGCTCATGCGTCCCGACAGCCAGCTCTACATTGTTCCTTTTGGCGGCGGAGTCGCGCGCCGTTTGCGGGCCAACACCAGCCTGATGAACTCCTGGCACAGCTTCTCGCCCAACGGCCGCTGGCTGGTGTTTTCGTCCAAGTCGCGCTCGCCTTATACGCAGATGTATCTGACCCACATCGACGCCGACGGCACCTCCAGCCCCGCGATTCTCATCGACAACGCCACGGCCGCCAATCGCGCCGTCAACATTCCCGAATTTGCGAATACGGACGGAGATGGAATCGAAGACATCGAGGTTCATGTTGCCGATCTTCCCAAGTAGGATGTGCAAGCGATGACGATGCCGGACTTGTTTCGATCGAAGCGCTCGCGGCGTTCTCTGGGCCTGCCGCACGCCCGCCGCCGCATTTGCCTTGCCGCGCTTTTTCTTCTGACCGCTTCGCCGCTTCTGTGCGCCCAGAACTGCACGCCGCCCGAGTCGATGAAGGCCAAGCTTCAGGACAAGCCCAATGCCGCCGTCTATAACGATCTGGGCGTCTGGTTCGCGGAGAAGGAGCAGTACGGCTGCGCGGCCAACGCCTTCGCCACCTCTCTGCAAACGGAGCCCGAACAGCCCGACCTGGCGCATGTGGTTTTCATGTTCGGGGTCAGCCTCTACTTTTCCGGAGACTTCAAGGAAGCCATCGGCGCGCTGCAGCAGGCCGAACAGCTCGGCACGAACGAAATCAAGATCCACACCATCCTGGCCACGGCGCTCGACTCCACGCATGAGACCGCCGGCGCCATCGCGGAGTGGCGCGCAGCCCTGGCCTTCGATCCCGAGTCATCGACCGTTCTCGACAGCCTCTCCAGCGACCTGCTGCTTGCGAACGACTTCCAGGGGACCATCGACGTGCTGGAAACGCCCCGCCTGCTGGGCCAGCGGACGGAGCAGCAAAGCGCCAACCTGGCCACGGCCTGCACAAAAACAGGCAAGCTGGACGAAGCTGCCAAGGTGCTGCGCGAAGGCTTGAACATTGCGCCCGGCTCCCTGCCTCTTGTCCATCAATTGACGGCAATTCTGGTTCAACTGGGCCGCCTGGAGGAAGCGAAGACGGCGCTTGAACTCGCGCTCGCGCACCATCCGGACGATGCGCTGACGCACGAAGCTCTGGGTGTTGTGCTGGCTCGGTTGAAGCAGATGGCGGGCGCCAAAGAGCATCTGGAACGGGCGATTGCCCTGGGCGACAGCACCCCCGCGGTGAAGGAGAACCTGGCAAGGGTTCTGGCGGAGCTGGGCGCGGAAAAGTAGACGCGACTCTCCCGGCGTGACGGGCACGGCTTCTTTGTTGGATCGGTTGCGCGGATGGCCGCGGCGGAAAAAGTTCTCTAAAGAGCGATCAGCGGGCGGGGCAAGCGGGTTTTGGCGCGGTCCAGGAAAATCCTCATGCGCAGAGCCTCGGCCCGCTCCATCGCCACCAGGCGCATCTGGCGGCGAATGTGGTCGCCGTCGATCAGCCTGTCCACCTGGGCCTCGTCGAAGACGGCATTTTTCTCGAGGCGCTCGATCCGCTCCTCAAGGGACCGGCGAAATCGCGGGCTGATCTCAAAGCCTTCGCTGGCGGCGCATTCGATGTTCATAGCAGGCTCCTGGAGGTGAAGATTCTGAGGCTGGAGAAGATTTTTCCTTTGCAGCCTCAAGTTTTTCTCACCTGCGCCGATATTAGCGAAGGTGTATGAGAGGCGCCAGATTACCGTGTTGTGCGCCTACGGTAACCAAGTGCCCTGAAATTGGACAGTTGGAGCAGGTTGGGGCTGAGGGCTGGAGTCAGGGCTCGATGGGCAGATCGGCGGAGAGGATGTTCATGGGCGTGAGGCCGCGCTGGCGGAGGGAGCGGAGGCTGAGGGAGTCGTGGCGCTTGGCGAGGCGGCGGCCATTGTGGTCCACCACCAGGCGGCAATGGAACCAGTCGGGGTTTTTGTAACCCAGGGCACGGTTGAGGAGGATCTGGCGGGCGGTGGACTTGAGCAGGTCGGCGCCGCGCACCACCTCGGTGATGTGCATGGCCGCGTCGTCGACGACGCAGGCAAGCTGGTAGCTGGGCACGCCGTCGCGGCGCCAGACCACGAAGTCGCCAAAATCCTCTCCGGCGACAAAGCGCTGCGGCCCGAGATTGAGGTCTATGAACTCCACCGCTTCGCCGTCGCGGACGCGGAAGCGCCAGTTCATGTCGCCGGGCGATTCGTCCTCCTGCATGGTGGGGCCGGGAAGTTGGGGAACGTAGCCCTGAAAGCGGCGGCAGGTACCGGGATAGAGGGGCTCGTCGTCGAGCGGTTCGAGCTTTCCGTGGGAATGCAGGTCAGCGCCCGGCTGGGTGGCTTCGTGGGGAGCGGCCAGGGCGGCTTCGAGGTCCTTGCGCGTACAGCGGCAGGGGAAAAGCGATCCGCTGCGGACCAATTTGCGCCATGCGTCCAGATAAATGGAGCGACGGCGGCTTTGGACATAAGGCCCGAACGGTCCGCCGCGATCAGGCCCCTCAAGCCAGCGGATGCCGAGCCAGCGCAGGTCTTCGAGGGCCGCCTCGGCATAGGATTTGCGGCTGCGGTCGGGGTCCAGGTCTTCCATGCGCAGGACCAGGGCGCCGCCGGCCGCGCGGGCGCGCTGCCAAGCCGTCCAGAAGGTGCGGGCGTGGCCTACGTGCAGATAGCCGGTGGGCGAGGGCGCAACCCGGCCGCGATAACTGGACGTCGGCGCGGGTGGGAGGCTGGCCATACTGGATAAGTCTAGTCAGCCTCGGGGGTGGCGCATATGGAGAGCTTGATTCCCTGGCGAAATCGGGGAGGGACGGGGCTGGGCCTGGGGCAATTCTCCTTTTCGTGCAGAGTAGAGCGTGGACCGGGAGGTCCACGCTACAGCCGACCGGGAGGTTGATTACATGACAGCGCCGGCTCCTTCGAGCCCGAGTAGACTGGTTGCTGCTAGACG
>Ga0302201_10000286_pt1 | contig 46217 bp, 34 predicted proteins | sample II_Bog_N3_2_FD_194586 | JGI IMG/M metagenome (GOLD analysis project Ga0302201, IMG submission 194586) | Peat permafrost microbial communities from Stordalen Mire near Abisko, Sweden - II_Bog_N3_2 | ecosystem: Environmental > Terrestrial > Soil > Wetlands > Peat | place: Sweden: Abisko... | reverse complement strand
TCAATGGCGCGACGGCGGCGAACAGCACTTGTTCAATCCGCAGACGATTCACAAACTGCAAACCGCCTGCCGTCTCGGTAGCGAAAAGATTTACCGCGAATACGCCGACATCATCAATGACCGCGCGAAATCGCTCTGCACGCTGCGCGGATTGCTGGATTTCAAATTTGTTGAAACAGCGATTCCGATTGAGGAAGTTGAATCCGTCGAAAGCATCGTCAAGCGCTTCAAGACCGGCGCGATGAGCTACGGCTCCATCTCCAAGGAAGCGCACGAGACGCTCGCCATCGCGATGAACCGCCTCGGCGGCCGCAGCAACACCGGCGAGGGTGGCGAAGACTCGGCACGCTTCACTTGGACGAACGAGCGCGGCGACTCCAAAAACTCCGCCATCAAACAGGTCGCCAGCGGACGCTTTGGCGTAACGAGCCATTACCTCGTCAACGCGAAGGAAATTCAGATCAAGATGGCGCAGGGTGCGAAGCCCGGCGAAGGCGGCGAATTGCCCGGCAAGAAAGTCTTCCCGGAAATCGCCCGCGTTCGTGGCACGACTGCCGGCGTCGGTCTGATTTCGCCGCCGCCGCATCATGATATTTACTCCATCGAAGATTTGGCGGAGCTGATCCACGATTTGAAAAATTCAAATCGCAATGCGCGCGTCAGCGTCAAGCTCGTCGCCGAAGTCGGCGTCGGCACGATTGCCGCCGGCGTCGCGAAGGCACACGCGGATGTCGTTTTGATTTCCGGCCATGACGGCGGCACGGGCGCCTCACCGCTCTCGTCCATCAAGCACGCGGGCGGCCCGTGGGAACTCGGTTTGGCCGAGGCGCACCAGACGCTCGTGTTGAACGGACTCCGCAGCCGCATCTATGTTGAGACGGACGGCCAGTTGAAGACCGGCCGCGACGTGGCGGTCGCCGCGTTGCTCGGCGCGGAGGAATTTGGTTTCGCCACCGCGCCGCTCGTCGTGATGGGTTGCATCATGATGCGTGTCTGCCATCTGAACACCTGCCCCGTCGGCGTCGCCACGCAGGACCCGCGCCTGCGCAAGCGCTTCACCGGCGAAGCGGATCACGTCGTGAACTTCATGCGTTTCATCGCGCAGGAACTTCGCGAGATCATGGCCAAGCTCGGTTTCCGCAAGCTGGAAGACATGGTTGGTCGCACGGACAAATTGATTCCGTGGAAGGCGATTGAACATTGGAAGGCCAGCGGCATTGACATCACGCCGATTTTGCATCAGCCGGACGTCGGCCCGGAAATCGGCCGCTTCCGCTCGCAGGATCAGGATCACGGTTTGGAAAAATCCCTGGACGTGACCAAGCTGCTCGCCATTTGCAAACCCGCGATTGAGCACGGCGAAAAGGTGAAGGCGGAATTGCCCATCATCAACGTGAACCGCGTCGTCGGCACGATCGTCGGCAGCGAAATCACCAAGAAACACGGGCCGAACGGCTTGCCGGAGGACACCGTGCATTTGAAATTCCACGGCAGCGCCGGACAGAGCCTCGGGGCGTTTGCGCCCAAGGGCATGACGCTCGAACTCGAAGGCGATGCGAATGATTATTTCGGCAAAGGCCTGAGTGGCGCGAAGCTTATCGTGTATCCGCCGAAGGGTTCCACTTTCGTCGCGGAAGATAACATCATCATCGGCAACGTGGCGCTTTACGGCGCGACGGCGGGCGAGATTTTTGTCGGCGGCATGGCGGGCGAACGCTTCGCGGTGCGCAACTCCGGCGTGAACGCGGTCGTCGAGGCCATTGGCGATCACGGCTGCGAATATATGACGGGCGGCAAAGTCATCGTGCTTGGCAAAACCGGCCGCAATTTTGCGGCGGGCATGAGCGGCGGCACGGCCTACATCTTGGATGAGGCCGGCGATTTCAAGAACCGCTGCAACATGGAACTCGTCGCGCTGGAGAAATTGGAGGACACCGACGAAATCGAGGAAGTTTGGAAGCTGATCCAGCGCCACCAGACTTACACCAACAGCAAACGCGCCGCGAAGATTCTCGGCGACTGGAAGAATTTCATCCCGAAGTTCGTGAAGGTCATGCCGCAAGATTACGCCCGCGTGCTCAAGTCGCTCAAGAAAGTGCAATCGCAAGGCTTGAGCGGCGACGAGGCCATCATGGCCGCATTCGAGGAAAACGTCAAAGGCGGCCACTGATTTAGTCCGCAGATTGCGCAGATGAACGCAGATTTTCAGAAATTAAACCGCGATCCGGAAACATTTGCGATCATTGGCGCGGCGATGGAAATTTACCGGGAACTGAGACACGGATTTTTGGAAGCGGTTTATCAGGAAGCATTGGCGATTGAGTTGACGGCCAGGAAGGTTCCATTCCAACGCGAAGTGCCGTTGCCGGTGGTTTACAAACGCGTCAAATTGGCCTGCAGTTATCGTGCAGATTTTGTTTGTTTTGAAAATGTGCTGGTGGAGTTGAAAGCCATCAGCCAGTTGACCGGCGCGGACGAGGCGCAGGTCATCAATGAAATGAAAATAACTGGCATGCAGAAAGCGCTCTTGTTTAACTTTGGCGCTCCGAGTTTGGAATACAAACGAAGAGTTTTTAATCTGCGCGAATCCGCGCAATCTGCGGAAGAAATAGAAAACATTAACCTGAAAAGATCATAACATGGGAAAACCCACTGGATTTTTAGAGTTCCAACGCGAACTGCCCGCCGACCGCACGCCGCTCGAACGCATCGCGGACTGGTCGGAGATTCATCTGCACCAATCCGAGGCCGACCTGAAGAAACAGGGCGCGCGCTGCATGGATTGCGGCATTCCATTCTGCCACACCGGCCAACTTGTCAGCGGCATGGCCAGCGGCTGCCCGATTCACAATCTCATTCCCGAATGGAACGACCTCGTCTATCGCGGACTCTGGCGCGAGGCGCTCGACCGCCTGCACAAGACGAATAATTTTCCCGAGTTCACCGGCCGCGTTTGTCCCGCGCCGTGCGAAGGCTCGTGCGTGCTTGGCATGAAGGATCCCGCCGTTACCATCAAGAACATCGAGGTCAGCATCATTGACCACGGCTGGGCCAATGGCTGGGTCACGCCGGAACCGCCAAAGAAGCGCACTGGCAAGAAAGTCGCCGTCGTCGGCTCCGGCCCCGCCGGGCTATCCGCCGCCGCCCAATTGAACAAGGCCGGACATGAAGTCACCGTGTTCGAGCGCGCCGATCGTCCGGGCGGTTTGCTCATGTATGGCATCCCCAACATGAAGCTCGACAAAAAAGAAGTCGTGCTGCGCCGCATTTCGTTGCTCGAAAAAGAAGGTGTGAAATTTCTCTGCAACACGGAAGTCGGCAAAAACCTGCCGGCGGAAAAATTGTTGAAGGATTTTGACGCGGTCATTCTCGCCACCGGCGCGACCAAGCCGCGCGACTTGCCAATTCCGGGACGCGAATTCAAGGGCATTCATTTCGCAATGGAATTTCTCACGGCGAACACGAAGGCTGTTTTGGATCAGCACAAAAACGGCAATTTCATTTCCGCCAACGGCAAGGATGTCGTGGTCATCGGCGGCGGCGACACCGGCACGGATTGCGTCGGCACCTCGCTGCGGCACGGCTGCAAGAGCATCGTGCAGGTGGAAATCATGAAACAGCCGCCGCTAGAACGCGCCAAGGATAATCCATGGCCCGAATGGCCAAAGACGCTCAAGGTGGATTACGGCCAGGAAGAAGCCGCCGCGAAATTCGGCGCTGATCCGCGCATCTATCTGACCACGGCCACGAAGTTCGAAGCGGATGCTAATGGCCACGTCCAAGCTGTCCACACCGTGCAAGTCGAGTGGACGCCGAACGACAAAGGCCAGTTAATCCCGAAGAATGTTCCGGGCACGGAAAAAGTTTTGCCCGCGCAGCTCGTCCTGCTCGCGATGGGTTTTCTCGGACCGGAACAGCCGTTGCTCGAAGCCCTCGGCGTCGAACGCGACCCGCGCTCCAACGCCAAGGCCGACTTCGAGAAATATACCACCAACCATCCGAAGGTGTTCGCCTGCGGCGACTGCCGGCGCGGCCAGAGCCTCGTGGTCTGGGCGTTCAACGAAGGCCGCGGCGCAGCACGCGAAGCCGACTGTTTTCTGATGGGTGCGACGGATCTGCCCTGATTCATGCAGCCGCTCGCCATTGTCTTTTACGAACGGCTCATGCCCGGCAGCCAGCTCGTGAACCGGTTGCAGGATTTGAACTACCGCGTTTTGGCAGTCAGCAATCCCGCCCTGCTCGCCGCCACCGCCAAACGGGAAACCCCATTGCTCCTGTTCGTGGACTTGGAGGCGCGCGGCGACATCACCGGCGCCATCGGCAAAATCCGCGCCGAGGCCAGCACCAGCCATCTGCCCATTATTGCCTTTGCCCCGGATGGCAAACCGGATTTGCTCGCCGCCGCGCAAACGGCGGGCGCGAACCTGACCGTGACCGAAAGCGCCCTGGCCGGCCATCTGCCGCAAATGCTGGAGCAGGCGTTGCACCTGGAGTAGCGCATAACTTTACCTTGACGCGCCGATAAATCGGTTTCATAGTCGCCTCACAACACCGAGGCATGAGCAATTGGGAAAAGTGATGTTTCACGGACGCGGCTGAACCAGCCGTGTCCGTTTCATTTATCCCCGGCCTCGCAAATCAGGAGCGCAGTTATGGCCAGTGGCAAAGTGAAATGGTTCAGCAACAAAAAAGGGTTTGGTTTCATTGCCGGCGATTCCGGACAGGATGTCTTCGTGCATCACACGTCCATCGTCGGCTCCGGCTACCGCACCCTCAACGAAGGCGAAGCGGTGACCTTTGAGGCGATCCCCAGCGAAAAAGGTTTGAAGGCGCAGAGCGTCCAGCGCGCCAACCCGGCCTGACCGCCGGCGAATTTCTTTTCCGTCCGCCAATGGCTTCGTTAACCTGAAGCCATGTCAGAAAACTCCTTGGCTCCCATCACGAGCCTTTACGTCCACGTCCCGTTCTGCGCGCAGAAATGCGAATACTGCGCCTTCTATTCCGAGGCCTCGTCCGGCGAACTCATCAACCGCTACGTCGCCGCTCTCGTGCGCGAACTGGAAATGGTCGCCGGCGATTTGCAGCCCAAAACCATTTTCTTCGGCGGCGGCACGCCTGCCATCCTCAACCTGCGCCAGTGGGAAATCATTTTGCGCGCGATGGAAAAATTGAAGCTGCTCGGCGCGGAGGAATTCACCATCGAAAGCAATCCGGCCACCGTCTCCGCCGACAAGTGCAAACTGCTCCGTGATTTTGGCGTGAACCGCATTTCGATGGGCGTTCAGTCGCTTGACGAAAAACTGCTCGACCGCCTCGGCCGGGTGCATTCGCGTGAGATGGTGTTTAAGTCCTTTGACATTTTGCGTGCTTCCGGTTTTGAAAACATCAATCTCGATTTGATGTTCGCCATTCCAAGCCAGACCATGGAAATCTGGCGCGCGACGTTGAACGAAGCCATGGCGATGCAGAGCGAGCATCTGTCCAGCTACGAGGTGATTTACGAGGATGACACGCCGCTGTTTGAACAGCTCCGGGCCGGTGAATTTTCAGTGGATGAAAACCTCGCCTGCGAAATGTATGAGGAACTGCTTACCCGCGCGACCGACGCCCGTTTCCATCAATACGAAATCGCCAACTTCGCCAAAGATCCGCAACTCAAAACTAAAAACTTAAAACTAAAAATTCCAGCCCGCGCCTGCCAGCACAATGTCAACTACTGGCGCGGCGGCGATTATCACGGCCTCGGCCCCAGCGCGACCGGCTATGTGCGCGGCGTGCGGACGAAAAACTGGTCGAACACGCCGCTTTATTGCGACCAGCTTGAAAAGGGCAAACGCGCCATTGAATCCAGCGAGGAACTTTCACCGTTGCGCCGCGCCGGGGAAATCGCCGCGTTCGGTTTGCGCATGAACGCCGGCTGGCCGTTCGAAGAATTTAAACGCACGACAGATTTTGATCTGCGGAACGAATGGTCGTCGGAAATGAATCAACTAACCGAACGCGGCTGGGCGACACGCGACGCCGACAAATTTCATCTCACGCATCAAGGACTGCGCTTTGCCGATGCGGCCGCGGAAATGTTTTTACGCTGATTTGATGGTCGGGCCAAGCTGCTGCTATGCCAAATTTCGAGAGGCGCGGCAGCACCGCCCGATCTTTAGACCGGCAGCCGCACGGTGAAAATCGTGCCGACATTTTGCTCGCTCGCCGCTTCAATCGTCCCGCCGTGCGCTTCCACGATGGCTTTGCAAATCGAGAGGCCAAGGCCGGCATTGCCCGCGCCGGTGCGCGCCGCGTCGGCGCGGAAAAAGCGTCCGAACACGCGCGGCAGATTTTCGGCGGCAATACCCTGCCCCGTGTCCGCAATCGTCAGCACTGCGAGATCGCTTTCCGTTGCCAGCTTCACACGCACCTCGCCGTCAGGCTGGTTGTATTGGATCGCATTCGTCAAAAGATTTGTTACGACCTGTGCGAGCCGTTCGGAATCGCCAATGATTTCAAGCGGTTTGGCTTCAAAGAAAATTTTCACGCCGCGCTCGTCCGCGAGCGGTTGGACAAGCTCGGCGCAATCGGCAATTGCTTTTGAAAAGTCAAACGGCAGCCGGTTCAAGACTTCCTGCCCGGCATCGAACCGCGCCAGCGCGAGCAGCGACTCGATGAGCTTGCGCATCCGCTGTGCGGCGCGCTGGCAGGCCTCGACGGTCTGCTTGTAGCTGGTGGCGTCGCGCTCGCGGTTCAGTGCGGTCTGAGTTTGCGTCAGGATGACGGAAACGGGCGTGCGCAATTCGTGCGCCGCGTCGGAAGCGAACTGCTTCTGCTGCGCAAACGCCGTCTCCAACCGTGCGAAGGTCGAATTCAAAACCGCCGCAAGCTGGCCGAGTTCGCTATCAGCCTCGGCGACGTTGATGCGCTGGGACAAATCGCCGGCGGAAATTTTCACCGCCGTCGCGCTGATGCTGGAAATCGGTTTAATTGCGCGCGAAACCAGCCACCAGCCACCAGCAATTCCGACGAGCAAAATCACGCCACCAACTGCGAACAGATTCAAAGCTGTGCGATGAAGTTCCTTCAACTCTGGAATAATTGAACAGCCGACTTGGATTCTTTCAGAAGAGGGTAACACTTCTTGAATCTCTCGATAATTATCAAATGTCCGCGCCGATTTTAGTTTAATGTTATCAGACGGAAACGGCGAAAAAATATTGACTGACCTCAATGGTTCGGTGGTAACAGCCGGTTCCGGAAGACTGGGAAAGTTAGCCGAACGGGCAATCTCTTTGTCGCCATAAACACTAATGGAATCAATTGTGAAATAAAAACCATGCGGGTCGCTGGCATCAAAGAAATGAGCGTTTTCCGCTGGCAGATGAAATTCAGGCAGCGGGCGGTTTTTTTCCAAAATCGGCGGTTCACCGTCAGAAAACTGGTCTCGCGGCGGACTGTCGAAATTTTGATCGGGCGGTGGACGGTCGAACGGCTGTTGGCCTTTGGCTTGTCGGCGCGGTGGCGGACGGTGCAGCGCATTGACCAGAACATCAAATCGCCGGTGCAGCTCGTCATCAATCTGGCGGAACTGGCGGTTGCGCTCCAGTTGATACGCGGTGACGCCAAAGCCCGCGAGCACGACCACGAGAATCAGACCATACCAGATTTGCAGCCGCCACTTGATGGATTTGAAAATTTTCATTCGATGCAGTAGCCGTGGCCACGCCGCGTGGCGATGAATTCCGCACCGAGCTTTTTGCGGACGTTGGAGACGTGAACGTCGAGCAGGTTGGACAGCGAGCTTTCGTTCTCGTCAAACAGATGTTCGTAAAGCTGCGTGCGCGTGACGACTTCGCCGCGATGCAGCGCGAGAAATTCCACCAGTGAATATTCGCGCGCCGTCAGCTCCACCGGTTTGTCTTTGAAGGATACATGCCGCGCGGCGGTGTCAATTTTCACCTCGCCAATCTCAATGAGGTTCGTCGTCTTGTTGGCGCTGCGCCGGATGATGGCGCGAAGCCGCGCAAAAACTTCCTCGAGGTCGAACGGCTTCACAACGTAATCGTCTGCGCCAGTGTCGAGGCCTTTCACGCGGTCGCGCGTCTGGTCGCGCGCCGTGAGCATCAGCACGGGCGTTTTTTTGGTTTTGCGCAGGCGCTTGAGAATTTCCCAGCCGTCAATCCCCGGCAGCATCACATCAAGCACGATGGCATCGTAGTCCGTGCCTTCAGCGTTGAAGAGGCCGTCGTCGCCGTTGTCGGCAGTATCCACGGCGTAGCCTTCCTCGCGCAAGGCCTGGGCGAGGCTTGCGAGCAGATCCGGTTCGTCTTCGACAATCAGGATTCTCATGTTTGCCGGGCGGAGTTTTAGCAGGAACGCCACCATTCCGCCAGCGCCCGGATTTTCGCAGCGCCAACCTTAAGGAAAGATGAAGGGAAATTTTCGACATCTGCGCAATTAATGGTCAGCTTCACGTTTGCTTAAGGTTGGTTCGCGTAAAGTGCCGGCATGAAAACTCCAATTCGCACCCAATGGAAATTGAACTTCACCGCCACGCTGCTCGGGATTTTCTTTGCGCTCGTGTCTGGCGTGCAGGCCGACCCGCAGCTCACCTCGTGGTTTACGACCCACGCCGGCCAATACGCGCGCATCTACACGAACGACCTCGCGCGCACGAACGGGATTTCGCTGACGACCTGGACGAACGGCACGACAATCCAAGCGCTGCCGGCGTATTGCGGCGTGCAGGAGATTTATTCGTCGAGCAACTGGGTCTATATCCGCAGCACCGGGCTGGGCAGCTTTGTGATGGGGCCATGGTATCTCAACGCGGCGCACACACAGGCGTTTCCCAACTGGCCGGTGAACCAGAAAACTTTGTATCGCATCCCGCGCGTTCCCACCGTGCCGGCCACCAAGACCGCGAACGGCGGCGGCCCGATTGGCTATTTCGTGGACGGCGCGGCGATGTTCAACAGTTGGGATGCCTACACCTGGAGCACCGTTTCCAATACCGATGCGCAGAACATCACCGGCTATTGGAACCGCGACGCGTATGTGAACGAGGGTGTCAGCTTCGACCCGAACAACGCGCATCAGGCCGGCGGCCAGTATCATTATCATGCCAACCCGCCCGCGCTGCGCTACCAGCTTGGCGACCATGTGGATTTCAACACGGTGACGAAGATTTACACCGAGTCCACCAACACGCCGACGAAACATTCGCCGATTCTCGCGTGGACGGCGGACGGCTATCCGCTCTACGGGCCTTACGGCTACAGCATTTCCAACGACGCGAGCAGCGGCATCCGGCGGATGATTTCCGGCTATGTTTTGCGCAACGGACAATTCGGCACGGAAAATTTAACGAACGTCGGGCGCATTCATTTGCCGCAATGGGCGGTGCGGCTTTACGGCGTCAGTTCCAACCAGGTCGGCGCGCCGTTTACCGGCATCCACACCAACGGCTGCTATATGGAAGATAATGATTATCTGGGCGACCACGGTTACGCGCCCGGCACCAACACTTACGACTTGGACGAATACAACGGCCGCTGGTGCGTCACGCCGGAATTTCCCGCCGGCACCTACGCTTACTTCGTCAGCATCAGCAGCAACGGTGCGCCGGTGTTTCCCTACAACATCGGGCGCGGCTATTACGGCAGCCCCGCCGGTGGCAGTGTCACGTCCATCAGCGAATCGGTCGCCACCAATTTTCTCGGTGGCCCGGAAGCCGTGCCGTCGCTCAACGCGCCCACGGTGAATGGCGGCGCGGTTACGCTGACGTGGAACGCGACCGAAGGCGGCACTTACATGGTCCAGTCCACGACCAATCTGACAACCTGGACAACCAATTCCACCGCCGTCGCCGCCGTGCTGAACGCGGCCAGCTACACGAACAATCCCACGGACAACGATCGTTTCTACCGCGTCGCACAGACGGCACTGGCGACTTATGATTCCGCCGGCACCGGCGGTTACACCCCCACTCTTTACAGCTATTCGCCCGGCGGCAGCGCCGCGCGCGGCACGACCGTCACCGTCACCAACACACTGGCCGTGCCGCCGCCGAGCCCGCCGTTGAACGCGCAGCTGCCCACCGTCACGCTGGCCGGCAGCATCAGCGGCACCGGCATCTCGCATCCCGCCACCAACATCGTCGTCGCTACCTTTGCGATTCCAACCAATGCGCCAACCGGCTCGCAAAACATCGTCATCACCTTCAGCGGCGGGCCGCCGAACCCTTGGACCAACAGCTTTATGGTCAATCCGTAAAAATGAAGCCGGTTGCCGTCATCATCCTGTTGGTCGCGCTGAATGCGGCGCGCGCCGCCACGCTGCAAATCGAAATCGCACCCAAGGTCTCCGGCGAAAATCTCCAGCCCGCGTCGCTGCGCTACCAGACTTCGGCGGGCGAAACTTTTTCCATCACGCGCGTCAGCTATCTCGTCAGCGATTTTGCGCTGCAACGTAACGACGGCTCGTGGCTGGAGCTTTCCAACTCCGTCGCGTGGCTGGACTTCGACGCGGACCGCCATTCCATCTGGCTCGACAAGATTCCGGCGGGCGAATTTTGTTCCGTGCGCTTTCTCGTCGGCCTGAACACCAACCTGAACCACGCCGATGTTTCAAAGTTCCCCGCCGGCCATCCGCTGAATCCAAACCTCAACGGGCTGCATTGGAGCTGGCAAGGCGGTTATATTTTTCTCGCGCTCGAAGGCTTGTGGCGCAATGCGAACGGCGAACTCGACGGCTGGGCCTTTCATCTCGCGCGCGATACGAACGCCACGCACGTCACGCTTGCCGCGCCGCTTACCATAACCAACGAAACCAAGGTGGAACTGGATTTTGATTTGGCGACCTTGCTGAACGCGCCGCGTCCGCTTTCGTTTAGCAAGGATGGGTCCTCCACGCATTCGCGCGACGGCGACCCGGTGGCCGCCGCGCTCGTCCTGAATTTGCAAGGCGCATTTCGCGTTCACAAAATCACGTCGCTGACGGATGCGGAAATCGCCGGCGCGCATCCAAAGCCGCTTTACCTGCCGAAAAAATTCACGCCGTATCCATTTCAAATGGGCGCGACGTTTCCCATTCCCGATTTGCCGCGCGACAATCCGCTGACGGTTGAGCGCGTCGAACTGGGGAAGACTTTATTTTTCGACAAGCAGCTTTCGATCAATGCTGCGCAGTCATGCGCGGACTGCCACGCGCCGGAAAAAGCCTTCACCGATGGCCGCCGGACAGCACGCGGCGCGGAAGGCGACTTCGGCACGCGCAACGCCATGCCGCTGTTCAACCTCGCGTGGAAAAAGGATTTTTTCTGGGACGGCCGCGCCAAAAGTTTGCGGGAACAGGTGCTGCAGCCGATTCAAAATCCAATCGAGATGCACGAGCCGTTGACGAACCTATGCGTGAAACTGGCCGCGACGGACAAGATTGATTACGCAAAGCTGTTTGCCGCCGCCTTCGGCTCGCCGGAAATCACGGCAGAAAAGATATCGCTCGCGCTGGAGAACTACCTGCTCACGTTGACGTCCTTCAACGCCAAGTTCGACCGCGTGCTGCGTGGCGGGGAAAAATTCACGGCGGAAGAGCGACGCGGGTTTGAGCTGTTCTCCACCGAATACGATCCACGACGCGGACAGTTTGGCGCGGACTGTTTTCATTGCCACGGCGGACCGCTGTTCCAGAGCCAGGCGTTTGCGAACAACGGTGCCGACGGCGCGTTCAAGGACATCGGGCGCGAGAAAGTCACCGGCAAAGCTTCGGACCGCGGCAAGTTCGCCGTGCCGTCGCTGCGCAATGTGGAGCTCACCGCGCCATATATGCACGACGGACGCTTCGGCACGCTGGAAGACGTGATCCGGCATTATTCGACCGGCGTGGTCCGCAGCGCGACGCTGGACCCAAACCTCGCCAAGCATCCCGACGGCGGCGTGCCGTTGAGCGACGCGGACCAACGGGCGCTGGTGGCGTTTCTCAAAACCTTGACGGACGCGCAGTTTGCGGCGGCGGAAAAATAATGCCGATTTTTTTTTGCGCTTAACGTCCGCTTAAGGTTGGTTAAGGTAGATTCGCACCATGAAAAGTGAGACCCGACAGACGCCGCGCCACACAGTTGGCAGCAAAACCTGGCCGGCCGGCGGTCAAATGATTTGCACCTGAATCGTAACAAACATAAACAAGACAAAACTATGAAAACTAAAATGACAATAGCCATGGTGGCGGCCATTGGCGCGCTCGCGCTGGCGGCCAACGCCCAGGACAACAACCAGCCGCCCGGCGATCCACCGCCGTCCGACACCCCCAACGCCTCGCAGCACGCCGGCGCTCCCGGCGGACGCGGCGGCTTCCACCTGCTGCCGCCGCCGCTCGTGCAGCAGCTCAAGCTCACGGACGACCAGAAGACGCAGATCGCCGCGCTTGAGGCGGACACGAAGGCCAAGCTGGAAAAGATCCTGACCGCCGACCAACTGACGCAGTTGAAAAACTTCCGGCCGCCGGGGCGTCCGGGTGGCCAGATGCGCGGCGGCCAAGGCAGAAACGCCGGCGGCAACGGCCCCGGCGGTGATGACAACAACATGCCTCCGGGCCCGCCTCCGGGTGACAAGTAAACAGCTTCCGTTCGTGTGAACGGCAAGGCGGCGGGCTGGCATTAAACTTCGGGTGCGAAGGCCAGTCCGCCGCTCCTTTTTATCGGGAAACATCCAACATCGAACATTCAACATCAAACAACCAGTGAACAAGCAAAGTGGGAATCATTGGACGTTCGTTGTTGGGTTTTGAATGTTGGATGTTTCCAAATTTATTTGGCGAGCAGCCGGCGCACGGTCAGCAGGCCGGCGAGGATGGCGATGCTGCCGCAGATGAGATACGGGAGCGCGCGGGTGGAATCATTCAGGCCGTAAAGCGTGGCGGCGAAGATGGGGCCGACGATGCGGGCGAGCGCGCCGGCACTTTGGGCCACGCCGATGGTTGCTCCCTGCTCCGTCGCGGGCGTAAGGTTGGAAAGCAAACCGAACAGCGGCGCGCGTGAGAGGCTCGAACCGAGCGACAGCAGCACGAGGACGGCGAGCATGGCAAGCCATGGTTTGTCTGCCAGATGAAACACCGCCGACCAATGCAACGGGCCGTCACCGTGGATCAGCGGGAGCAGCACCAGACTCGCGCCGGTCATCACGAGGCTGATGCAAATGAGTTTCGGCTCGCCAAACATTTTTACCAAGCGGCCGATCATTCCGCCCTGGACGAAGGCGGAAATCAGGCCGCAGAAAACAAACAGATAGATGACAGTTGTGGCCGGGCTGGCGACGTCCACGGCGAGGCCGAGATTGAAATTATCGTTGATGAGCAGCGGCAAGGTGCTTTCAAAACAACTGAAGGCAAAGGTGGCGAGAAAGAAAATCACGATGAGCAGACCGATTTTCGGCTGCGAGAGCGTGTGTCCCCATTGCGCGAAGCGCGGGCGATTCGTGACCGGCGTGGTGCCGGGCTTCCAGCTTTCCACGAGGATGAAATAGGCCAGGAGAAAATTTCCCGCGCACAGCGCCGCCGCCGTCCAGCCGGGCGCGGTCGCGCCGCCGAACTTCAGCGCCACGCCGCTGATGGCCGGGCCGAAGATGAAGCCGAGGCCGAACGCCATGCCGATGAGGCCCATCCGTTTTGAGCGGTTTTCCGGCGGCGTGATGTCCGCGATGTAGGCCTGCGCCACCGTGATGTTGCCGCCGCACGCGCCCGCGAAGAGGCGCGAGACGAGCAGCGCGCCGAGCGCGAGCGCATGATTTTCAAAACCGGAACCGATGGCGAAGAGCACATAGGACAGGGCCGCGCCGGCGGTGCTGATGAGCAGGATCGGTCGGCGGCCGTGCCGGTCCGAGAGCTTGCCCCAGATGGGCGAGAAGATGAACTGCATCGCCGAGAACGAGGCGATGATGCCGCCGATCATCCAGCCGCTGGCGCCGTAATGCCGGCTGAACATCGGCACGAGCGGCACGACGATGCCGAAGCCGATGAGGTCAATGAAGACCGTGAGGAACACCACGAGCATGGAGGGTTTGCGGTTCATGTTAAAAAAAGCTGCGTGAGTTTAGCCGCGAAAACCGGCGAGTCAAACTTGTTGGCCGCAGAAACGATAGTCGTAATCTGAATAACCGGTGAATTGTTTGCGGAGATGTTCCGTAAGTAATTTCTTTTTTTCGCCGCATGACGCTTCATCCTATGCGAATGATTGATTCCGTATCCGACCCGTTGCACGAAGGCACCAGCACTGCGACGGGCACTGATTTAAAAAAATCGCGCCGCCAAAAAGGCGATCGCCGTTCAGCTTCCGCCATGCCGACGCTTGACCGCTTGCCGCCACACTCCAACGAAGCCGAGATGGGCGTGATGGGCTGCGCGCTGCTGGATCCGAACCAGTGCATCGGCGAGTGCATCGAAAAACTCAAGGACGACGGCAAAGAGGCGTTCTATGATCTCCGGCACCAGACGATCTACGAAACCCTGTCCGAGATGTTCAACTCGCGCCACGCGATTGACCTGATCACGGTGCAGCAGAATTTAAAGGACCGGCAGCTTCTGGACCAGGTGGGCGGCATCGCGTATCTGAGCCAGTTGCAGGACGCGGTGCCGAGCGCGGCGAACCTCTCCTACTATCTCGACATCGTCCGCGAAAAATATCTGCTGCGGAAACTCATCGCCACCTGCTCCGGTGTGGTGGGTAAAGTTTACGACTACGAGGGCGAGGTGGAGGCGCTGCTCGACGAGGTGGAGAAGGAAATTTTGCGCGTGAACGAGTCGCGGGCGCAGACCGGCATGCAGCCGATCAACGCGCTGGTGAACGGCGCGATCGCGACAATTGAAAATTATTTTGGCCGGCAGGGCCAGCTCGGCGGCATCTCGACGGGCTTCGTGGATTTGGACAAGATGACGGACGGGCTGCACGGCGGCGAAATGATCATCGTCGCGGCGCGGCCTTCGATGGGCAAAACCTCCCTGGCGATGAATATCGCGGAACATGTGGCAATGGAATTGAAACTGCCGGTGGGCGTGTTCAGTCTGGAAATGAGTGCGGCAAGCCTGATCCTGCGCATGATGTGTTCGCTGGCGCGGGTGAACCTGCGGAGCATCCGCGAGGGCTTCATGAGCGAGTCGGATTTTCCGAAACTGACGAACGCGGCGGGCCGGCTGTCGGCGTCGAAGCTGTTCATTGACGACACGGCGGGTTTGAGCATTTTGCAGCTCCGCGCGCGGGCGCGGCGCATGGCGCAGCAGCACGGCATCAAGCTGTTTGTGATTGACTATTTGCAGCTTTGCAACTCTACTGCGCGGCGAGCGCAAGAGAACCGGCAGCAGGAGATTGCCGACATTTCCAGCGGCATCAAGGCGCTGGCGAAGGAATTGAATGTGCCGATCATTGTGCTCTCGCAGTTGAACCGCGAACTGGAGAAGGACAAGAGCCGGAAACCGCGCCTGTCGGATTTGCGCGAGTCTGGTTCGATTGAACAGGACGCGGACCTGGTCGGTCTGCTTTACAAGCCAAACGCGGGCGACGATGACGACGCGGCGGCGGCGGATGAGAATGACGGCATCCCGGTGAATTTTTTGATCGCGAAACAGCGCAACGGCCCGACGGGCGACGTCCACCTGACGTTCTTGAAACCATATACGAGATTTGAAACCGCAACTAAATTCAGTGACGAAGACGTGCCCGGCGGCCGGTGAACCATGAAAGCCATTTTCCGGTTCGTCGCCATATTGCTTTTGGTGAGTTGCGGCACGACGGCGTGGGCGCAGGCCATTGGGACAAAAATCAGCCAGGTGAACATCAAGTTCATCGGGCCGGCGTCGGTCAGCGAGGCGCTCATCCGCGATAACATCAAGCTCAAGGCGGGCGACAACTACATTCCCGGCGGCAGCCAGGACGATGTGCATTCGCTCTACGCGACCGGGCAATTTTATAACATCCGCGTTTCGGTGGACCAGGCGGACGACGGTAGCGTGATTCTCACTTACATTGTGCAGGTGCGCCCGCGCATCACGGAGATCAAACTCGACGGCAACGACAAATTGAGCGACTACAAGCTCAAGAAAAAAATCACCATCAAAGTCGGCGACGCGCTGGACGAGCAGAAGGTTTTTTCGGACGTGCAGGAGATGAAAAAGCTGTATGAGAAATACGGCTACTCGGACACGAAGGTGAAATATGTTCTGAGCATCGACGAGCCGACCGGCCACGGCACGGTGACGTATCAGATTCAGGAAAGCCCCAAGGTCAAAATCATCCTCGTGACGTTTTTGGGCGCGGAGGCGTTCACCCAAAAAGCTTTGCGCAAGGAGATCAAGACGCGAGCGCACTGGATGTGGTCGTGGCTGACCGGCAGCGGCTACTTCAAGCAGGACGAGTTTGACGGGGACGCCGACAAGCTGGTGGATTTTTACCACAGCCACGGCTACCTCGATTTTGAGGTGAAGGACGTGAAGCTCGACCACCCAACGACAAACTCAATGGTTGTGAAATACTATTTGTATGAGGGCCGGCAATACAAGGTCGGCTCGGTCAAGTTCAGCGGCGAGAAAATGTTCACCGACGCGGAAATCATCAAAGGGCTAAAAACCATCCAGCTCTACCAAGATTCGAAGGTGAAGCTCGGGGCCAACAACCTGCCGATGGACGTGACGAATATCTTCACGCCGGACGGGCTGACCAAGGACACGACGGCGGTGCAGGATTTTTACGGGAGCAAAGGCTACATCGAAATCGCCCAAGGGCAGGCGCTGCACGTCCAGACCGTGCCGAATATCCAGCAGGGCACGATGGACTTGGATTTCCAGGTCGGCGAATGCCAGAAATCCTACGTCCAGAAAATCGAGATTCACGGCAACCTCAAGACCAAGGACAAGGTCATCCGCCGCGAACTGGCCATCAGCCCCGGCGACGTGTTCAACATGGTGCAGGTAAAGATCAGCAAACAGCGCCTCGAAGGGCTGCAGTATTTTGACAAAGTGGACACGCGCCCCGAGCCAACCGACCCGGCGATTCCCGGCCGCAAAAATTTGATTGTCAGCGTTGAAGAGCAGAATACCGGCAACTTCAGCATCGGCGCCGGCTTCAGCTCCGTAGACGCGCTCGTCGGCTACGCGGAAGTTTCGCAGGGCAATTTCGACCTGTTCCACCCGCCCTACTTCACCGGCGGCGGCGAGAAGCTCCGCCTGCGCGTCCAACTCGGCACGCAGCGGCAGGACTATGAACTCTCGTTCGTCGAGCCGTGGTTCCTGAACCGCAAGCTGTCCCTCGGCGTGGACCTCTACCGCCACCAGTTGAATTTTGAAAGCCCAAACGACATTTACGACGAGACCCGCACCGGTGCCAAGGTCAGCCTCACCCGCGCGCTCGGCAGCGACTTCCTCATCGGGAGCGCCAGCTATACGCTTGAAGATGTCGGCATCTCGCTGAACCCCGGCTGGCATGGCTGGCAGACCGTCGCCAGCCCGGACCCGAAACAGTCCACGCCAAACGTGCCTTACGCCATCCTAGATCAGACCGGCGACCATCTTTACCAGCGCGTCGGCGCGTCGCTGGCCTACGACACACGGAACAGCACGCAGTTGCCCAACCACGGCCAGCGAACCGAGCTCACCAGCGAGGTCAGCGCGGGTGACGTGGATTTTTACAAGCTGGAAGTTCATACTGCCTGGTATTTCCCCGGCCTGTTCAAGGGCCATGTGATCGAGGCGGTCGGCCGCACCGGCGTTGCGGACAGCTTTGACGGCGGCGATGTGCCGTTCTATGACCGCTATTATTTGGGCGGTCTTTATTCGCTGCGCGGCTTCAAATTCCGCAACGTCGCTCCGCGCCAGGCCTTCAACCCGGAAACACCCTACGTTGCCAAAGAACCCATCGGCGGCGACACCTACTGGTTCAGCTCGTATGAATACAGCATCCCGATTTTTGAAAAGGACGGCGGCGTGAGCCTGCGCTACGCGCTATTCTATGACATCGGGTGCGTGGACTCGGCTTCCTATTCCTATTCCCTGAACTACAGTGACGACTGGGGCATGGGCATCCGGCTGAACATTCCGCACCTCGGGCCGCTGCGGCTGGATTACGGCATTCCCTTGCAGCATGACAAATATAATGGCAGCGGCGGCCAGTTCCAGTTCGGCGTCGGCTATACCCGCGAATTTTAACCACATGAAGCTTTCCGCCAAAAAATTTCTCGGCCTCGTTCTTGGCCTGACCGCCTTAAGCCTGGGCGCACAAAACGCGGCGACGTTCGGCAACCTGCCGCTCTGGTTTGAAGCCGGCGCGCCGGCGAAATTCACCGCCCACGCCAGCGATGCGGAATTCAGCGTTTCGCCCGCCGGCGCGGCGTTCACGCTCACCAAAAAAACCGGCGAAACCGCCGGCTGCCAGCTCCAGTTCGTTGGCGCCAATCCCGCCGCGCGCATTACCGGTGACCAAAAGCTGTCCGGCACCGTCAATTATCTCCTCGGCAGCGACGCCGGCCAGTGGCGCGCCAATGTCCCGACCTTCGCGCAGGTGCGGGTGGAAGATGTTTATCCTGGCGTCAGCGTGGTCTATTACGGCAACCGGCAGAAACTGGAATACGATTTCAACCTCGCCGCCGGCGTCAATCCGTCGGCCATCGCGCTGCGTTTCGCCGGCGCGGAAAAAATCTCGGTGGATCCGCAGGGCGGGCTGGTCATCAGCCTTGGCTCCGGCGAAGTAGTTCAGCATCCGCCGGTCGCCTATCAGACCGTTCATGGCGCGCGGCAGGAAATTGCCGCCAGCTATAAAATGCTGGACGCGCACACGGCGGCCTTCGCTCTCGGCGATTACGACCGCAGCCAGCCGTTGGTTATTGACCCGGTGCTGACCTATTCCAGCTATTTCGGCGGCAACTCTGGCGACATCGCCTGGGCCATCGCCCTGAATCCGATTGACGGTTCCATTTATTTGGCGGGACAGACTTTCTCCACCAAGAACACCAACAGCCCGTCCCAGACTTTTTCAACCCCCGGCGCGTATCAGACCAATTACAATGGTGGCAAGGTCACCGGCGACGCGTTTGTCGCCCGGTTTGACAATTCGGGATCGAATCTGATTTACGCCACCTATCTCGGCGGCAGCGGCAACGACGGCGCGTTAAGTCTGGCGGTGGACAGTGCCGGCAACGCCTATCTGGCCGGCTTCACCGACTCGACCAATTTTCCCACGACCAACGCGCTGGCCAGCCACATCAGCGGCGTGCCAAATAAGTATCTCAAAACCTATCCCGAGGACGCCTTCGTCGCGGAGCTAAATCCCGCCGGCAACGGGCTGGTCTATGCCACCTACCTCGGCGGCGAAAGCATGGATGCGGCCTTCGGCATCGCCCTAGACGACGCTGGCGACGCCTTTGTCACCGGCTATACCTACTCCACAAATTTCCCCGTGACGCCAAACGGAATGTATCAATCTCTTCAGTGCAGCAACACTTTTTACATAAACGCCAATGCCTTTGTGGCGGAGATTTCCCCCGGCGGGACGAACCTGAACTACTCCACCTATTTGGGCGGAACCAATTTCGACCAGGGCCGCGCCATCGCCTACAACAACGGGATGCTGTTCGTGGCCGGCTATACGCTCTCCACCAATTTTCCGGTCACCAACTACATCCCGGAACTGACCCTGATCCAGACAAATTATTACACGAACAAGATTCACGGCGTGGACTACCTCACCAACTCGATTGCGACCAATACTTTCGTCGGCAATCTTTTGAACGGGGTTTCAACCAACTTGGACAAATACACCAAAAAGAACCCTCTGGCCTCCGACGCGTTTGTCACGGCTTTCACCGTCAACTCGCCGACCAGCTTGAGCCTGCTCTACTCCACTTTCCTCGGCGGCACGAATGACGACCAAGCCAACGCCATCGCCGCCGACGCCGCCGGCAACGCATATGTGGCCGGCAATACCAGCTCCACCAATTTCCCGGACACGGTGCCCGGCACGGCCTTCTCTTATGTGAACACCAACATGTTTGGGAGATACGGGATCGGAGCCGCCACCAACGGGTTTCTCACCAAGATCGTCTGGGACGGGACGAACGCGGGCATCGCCTATTCTGCCATGTTCGGCGGCAAGGGCGCGGATGTCGCCAACGGCGTCGCGCTGGACTCGGCGGGCAACGCCTACGTCATCGGCTCGGCCACCAGCACCAATTTTCCCGTCACCACGAACAACATCGGCGGTGACCTGTCCACCACCAACCATTACTACAAGAAACGCTTCAAGAGCGACGTCATCGTCATCGCCTTCAATTCCGACGCATCCAGCAATCTCTTTTCCGCCTACCTTGGCGGCACGGACAATGATTATGGCAACGCCATCGCCGTGGATCCGCTGGGCGGCAGCGCCTATATCGCCGGCTCGACGTTCTCGACCAATTTCCCCACCGTCAACGCGCTGCAATCCGACCGCAACGGCAAAAGCAACGATATGTTCGTCGCCGTCATTTCGCTGACCAACGCGCCACCGGTTCCGGCCCTGCTCATCGCGCCGCAAATTCCCGGCGCGTCCGTCCAAAATAAAATCGCCGGCTCGTCGCCGGAAAAATCCGGCATCACTTTGAAGTGGCAGATGTTCCCTGCCAATTACGACGTGGAAAGCTCCACCGACCTCGCCGGCTGGCAGCCCGCCCCGGCCACGCCGACCTATAGCAACGGCTGGTTTCACGTCACCCTGCCCACGACCAACAGCGTCGGGTTTTTCCGGCTGCACAAGCGCTGAAATTGAATTTTTTGCTGGCGTCCCGGCGAAATTCTGTTTTCCTATCCGGCCATGAAAAATTTGCGTTATACCCTCCTGACGGTTGTCCTGCTCGTCGCCACGGTGGTCTCGGCCAGCGCCCAGACCAAGACGGCCACGGTGGACATGAAGAAGCTGTTCAACGGCTATTACAAGACCAAGCTCGCCCAGGCCTCGCTGGAAAGCCGCAAGACCGAGCTGCGCAAGGAAATCAAGGACATGGCCGACGGCCTCGACAAGGCGCAGGCCGACTACAAGGATCTGCTGGCCCAGGCCAGCGACCCGGCCATTTCCGCCGACGAGCGCGACAAGCGCAAGCAGGCCACCGCCGACAAGGCCAAGGAGATCAACAATTCCAAAGCGGCCATTGACCAGTTCCAACGCCAGGCCGAGGCCCAGCTTGCCGACCAGAGCCAGCGCATGAGCACCGACATCGTCGGCGAAATCCAGAAGGCCGTGGCCGGCAAGGCCAAGGCCGGCGGCTACTCGCTCGTTCTGAACAACGCCTCCACCGAAATCGTGGTCTTTGCCGGCACGGACACCGACATCACCGCCGACGTGCTCGGCCAGCTCAACGCCGGCGCGCCGATTGACGTGACCGCGCCCGCCGCCACCGGCGTGCCGCTGAACATCAGCACCAACCTGTAAATTATTTTTAAACGGGCAGCGCCGGACATTTCGATGTCCGGCGTTTCTGCTTGTAACGGCCTTGGGTGTGCCGCAAAATTCTTCTCGCCAGGGCCTGTGGAGTGTGGACTTACGAACCCCGCCAGGGCCGGAAGGCAGCAACGGCAGTATGCTTTGCAATTGCCGCAGTCACCCTGGCACCTTTCCATTTACGATTGGCGATTGATGATTTACGATTGCTGTCGCACTTGCAAACCGCGCGCAAATCGTAAATCGTAAATCACAAATGTCCTACCAGGTCATCGCCCGCAAATACCGCCCGCAGCGTTTCGCCGACGTCGTCGGGCAGGAGCACGTCACGCAGACGCTCGCCAACGCCATCGCGCAGAAGCGCATCGCTCACGCGTATCTCTTCTGTGGCCCACGCGGCACCGGCAAGACCACCATTGCCCGCATCTTTGCCAAATGCCTGAACTGCACCGGCGGACCGAAAACTGATTTTGACGACGCCGACACCCGCGTGCAGGAAATCACCGACGGCCGCGCGCTGGACGTTTTGGAAATTGACGGTGCGAGCAACAACGGCGTGGAGCAGGTGCGCGAGCTGCGCGAGACCTGCAAATACTCGCCGGCCAATTCCAAGTTCAAGATCTACATCATTGACGAAGTTCACATGCTCTCGACGGCGGCGTTCAACGCGCTGCTGAAAACTTTGGAGGAGCCGCCCGCGCACGTGAAATTCATGTTCGCGACGACCGACTCGGAAAAAGTTTTGCCGACCATCCTCTCACGCTGCCAGCGGTTCGACCTGCGCCGGATTCCCAGCGCGCTCATCACGAAGCATCTCGCGGAAATTGCCGGCAAGGAAAAAGTCACGATTGACGCTGCCGCCCTGCACGCCATCGCGCGCGGCGCGGATGGCGGGATGCGCGATGCTGAATCCACGCTCGACCAGCTCATCAGCTTTTGCGGCGACAAGATTGAGGAGGCCGACGTGCTTTCGATGTTTGGCCTCGCCGCGCAAAACCAGATTCTCAAGTTGAGCCACGCCGTGCTGGCCGGTGAAATCCAGGTAGCGCTCACACAACTGGACGAGCTCGCGCGCGGCGGCAAAGACCTTGGCCGGCTGCTCGGCGACCTGCTGAACCATTTCCGGAACCTGCTCATCTACCAAGTCTCCAAAGGCGACTTGAAATTGCTCGAAGCCTCCGAGGCGGAAGTTTCCGCGCTCAAGGAACAGGCCGCGCTGGCCAGCACCGACGCCTTCACGCGCGTCCTCGAAGTTCTCGCCGACGCCGAATTGCGCCTGCGCGACGCCGCCTCCAAAAAGATTTTGCTGGAAGTCACCCTGCTTCGCGCCATCGAGGCGCGAAACGCGCTGTCGCTCGACGCCGTGCTGAGGCAGCTCAACCAGTTGCGCAGCGGTGCGGGCAGCGGTGCGGTCGCCGTCACGCCGGTTCAGGTTCAGGCCAGCGCGCCGGCTAGGGCGGCGGCATCTTCAGCCCCGGCTTTTTCTTTGCGCGAAGCCGTGGCGGCTGCGGCGCCGGTCGCGCCGGCACCGAAAGTTGCCACGCCCATTGCGCGGGCACCCGCAGTCACGCCAGCCGCCGCGCCGTCGTCGCCCGAGGATCTGGCCAGCCTGTGGACGAACCTTATTGCCGCCGTCGGCCGCGCCAGCCCGTTCACACGCGGCTACTTGATTGACGCGCATCCAGTGTCGTTCGAGAAGAATGTTTTGATCATCGGCTTCGACCCCGAATTCGCCGACCATCTCGGCCTCGTGGACAACGCGCGCAATCACGCGCTGATTGCAACCAAGCTCGCCGAACTCGGCCATCACAACGCGACGGTCAAATTCATCAAGGCCGAGGCACCCGCCGGTTGGGATCGCAAGGCCGTCGCCGCGCCGCCGGTTCCCACCGCCCCTAAAGGTGCGGCGGCCACGGCCAAGCCGGCTGAAGCCGCGCCCGCCGCCGAGAAAAAAACCGCGCCGGTCGCCTTCAGCAAGGACGATTTCAAGCACGACCCGCTCATCCAGAAGGCGCTGGAAATTTTCAAAGGCACTATTGTCGAAGTCCGCGCCTGACTTAAATAATCTCAAATCTGAAATTTCAAATCTCAAATTAATTTTATGTCCCTTGGCAAACTCATGAAGCAGGCTGCGAAAATGCAGCAACAGATGGAACAGATTCAGGCGAGCCTCGCCACCCGCACGGTCGAGGCCACCAGCGGCGGCGGCGCGGTCAAGGTCGTCGCCAAGTGCGACGGCACGATTGCCGCCATCAAGATAGACCCGGCGGCGCTGAATCCGACCGACGCGCAGATGGTCGAGGACATGGTGCTCACCGCCGCCAATCAGGCGCTCGCGCAGGCCAAGGATATTTCCAACACCGAAATGGGCAAGGCCACGGCGGGCTTTTCCCTGCCGGGAATGATGTGAAGGCAGAAGGAAGAAGGATGAATGCAGAAGTAAAAACATCGCGCCATTTGAAATCACTTCGGCAATCTGCTTTCTAACTTCATCTTTCGTTTCATGCTTCCCGCCCCCATCACCGCGCTGACCGCCGCGCTGGCCAAGCTGCCCGGCATCGGGCCGCGCTCCGCTGAGCGCGTGGCGCTTCACCTCGTCCAGGACGATCCTGCCACGGTGAAGCATCTGGCGGAAACCATGCTCACCGCGCGCGAACGCATCCGCTTTTGCGAAACCTGCGGCGCGCTCACGGAAATCTCCCCCTGCGCCACCTGCACCGATGCGCGCCGTGACGCCACCCTGCTCTGCCTCGTGGAACGCGCCGTGGACATCCTGAGCATCGAACGCTCCGGGACGTATCGCGGCCGGTTCCATGTGCTCGGCGGCAAAATCTCGCCGCTCGACGGCGTGGAACCGGATGACCTGCGCATCGGTGAACTGGAAAAGCGGCTTGCCAGCGAGCCGGTCAAAGAAATCATCATTGCGCTTGGCACGGACGTAGAGGGCGACGCCACCAGCAGCTATCTCGCGAAGCGGCTCGCCCGCGCCGGCTTGAAGATCTCCCGCATCGGCTTCGGTTTGCCGGCGGGCAGCGGATTGGAATTCGCCGACGAGCTCACGCTCAACCGCGCGCTCGAAGGCCGGAGGGAGATGAAGTGAGGGCAGAAAGCAGAATGATGAAGGCAGAAACAAAACCGCTGCGCGCCGCCAAAAAGGATTCTGCATTCTGCATTCTTCCTTCACACTTTCGATGACTCCCGCCATCATTTTCGATCTCGGCAAGGTGCTGGTGGACTTTGACTACACCATCGCCGCCCGCAAGATTGCCGCGCGCAGCGCCAAGGCCCCCGCCGACTTGCACGCCTTCCTCGGCAGCTCGCCGCTGCTCGTGGACTACGAATCCGGCCGGCTCACCCGCCAGCAGTTTTACCAGGCGGTCAGCGACGCCATCGGATTCACGGGAGGGCTGGACGAGTTCGGCGGATTCTTTGCCGACATCTTTTCCGAAATGCCCGCCATGACCGCGCTCCACGCGGAACTGCGGCGGCGCGGGTTTAAGACGTTTATTTTCTCGAACACCAACGACCTCGCCATCGAGCATGTCCGGCGGAACTTCCCCTTCTTCGCCAATTTTGACGGCTACCTCTTTTCCTACGAAGTGGGCGCGATGAAGCCGCTGCCGGAAATCTACGCCGCCATGGAAGCGATGGCCGGCCGGCGCGGCGCGGACCTGATCTACATTGACGACCGGGCGGAAAACATCGCCGCCGGTGCGGCGCGCGGCTGGCGGGCGATCTTACACGAGACGCCGGAAAAAACGCGGGCGGCGCTGGCCTCTTGTGGAATTTTGCCAGCGGATTAATTGACCTTCAGCAGCAGGCAGCCGTGCGGCGGGATTTCGGCGGTGAGGGTTTCGGACTTCGGCAAGTCCTGGCGCAGCCACAGGTCGCGGACTTGCGGCGCATTGGTGAACCCGAGGCTGGCCCACGGCACTTGCAACAACAGCGGCACCTTCGCGCGGTTGAAGAACCCGACGGCGAGGGATTTGTCCGCCAGCGTTTTGGCCCACACTTCGGCGGAGATGGGAAACATTGGCATCGCGGCGGCGGTCGGCACATTCGGCATCGGCTGCGCGGCGCGGCCGGCGGCGTCCTGGTTCACGGCGAGCACTTCGGGATTGGTCAGCAGCGCCAGCGTCCACGCGTCGTTGTCGGGCAAATTCCCGCCAACCATCAGCGGCGACGGCAGCAGGCACCAGAAGGACAGGAGGGTGAGCTGTTCGTTCCGCGTGAAATGCGTGCGGCGGTCGTTGCCCACGGAGCGGTGGCTGACCGATAGATGGCCGAGCGGCAGCATGTCGGCGTCCGGCCAATGGCCCGGCGCGGCGAAGTTATGCCAGCGGGCGGCGAGCGTGAACTCGTGGTCAAGCGACTTCCAGTTATCCCAGAAATCGTCGGAGACGCGCCAGAGGTTCGCGTGCGTCAGGATGTGTTGCGCATCGGCAATGGGCGTCTCGCCCGGCGAGGTGCTGAACACAATGGCGCGGCCGCATTTATCAATCGCGTTGCGCACCATTTCCACCTCGGCGGTGTGATAGGGCTTGGAGAGGTCGTCCACCTTGATGTAATCCACGCCCCACGCGGCCCACAGCCGGGCGCAGGCATCATACCACGCGGCGCCGGCGGCATTGCTGTTCACGCCGAACATGTCGGGGCACCACGGGCAGAGGTCATTGGTGTTGGCGGCCTCGGCGGCGGTGAACGCGGAGCCTTCAATGGGCAGGTTCGCGGCGACGGCGTGGCGCGGGATGCCGCGCATGATGTGGATGCCGAATTTCAAACCGAGCGCATGAACGGCATCGGCGAGCGGCTTGAAACCAAGGTTGTTGGTGCTGGAGGGAAAGCGGTTGGGCGCGGGCAGCAGGCGGCCGAACGGATCCATCACGAGCGGGGCGTTGGCGCGACCGTTGCGGTTGTTGTCATGCGCGCCGGGATCGGACCAGCAGTAGTCCACCACGACGGTGTCCCAGCCGACGGCGAGCATCTTGTCCGCGAGGTAATGCGCGTTGGCCAACACCTCGGACTCGACGACGTTGTCGCCAAAACAGTCATAGCTGTTCCAGCCCATCGGCGGCGTGGCGGCGGGTTGGCCGGCATGGACAAGCTTGAAGGGCGCGGGCAGTTTGGAGGCGGCGATGATCTGCGCTTCGCGGGCGGTGAGATTGGTCTGGGCGGAGACTGCCGGCAGCGCGGCCAATAGGCAGAGGAGAGTTAGCGAAGGGGTTTTCATTGGTTGGCGATGACAGTGGTTTAAGGGAAAAAAAGGCGGCGGCGTCTAAACACCGCCGCCTTCTTGAAACGGCCACTTACCAGAACTTGATGTAGAACAGGACGACACAGCCGACCACAATCAAGCTGAGCACGACGTCCAGCGCGTTCCAACTGGCGCGCGTGGCGGCCTTCTCCTCGGCCGAGGCACCATACCAAGTGAACTTGACGGTCTTCGGATCCGGCGCCTTGGTCATCAGGCTGATGACGATCATCAGCGCGGCGGTGAGGACGAACAGGCCTTCGCAGTAATAGAGCCAGTGAATGTTCCAGATGTCGAACAGGAAGCCATTGTGCGTGGCGCGGATGGCGGCCATGCCCGTTTCATAGTCGGCTTGCGAGATGAGGTGATGATAGTGGTCGCCCTTGAGCTTGGTGACGGCATCGGCGTCGCTCCGCATAATGAGGTCGAGCGCAAGGCGCCCAAAGCCGGCGACCATGCCGACCACGAAGGCCCAGAGCGCGGCCGGCGCGGTGGCCCGTTTCCAGAACACGCCCAACCCGAACAGCACCGCGATGGATGGCGAGAGATAGCCCTGCACATTCTGGAGATACAGGTAAAGCGGCATGTGAAGGTTCTTGATCACCAGCACCCAGCAGATGCCGATGAAGACAATCACCGCCGTGGCCAAGCGACCGACGAACACCTCGGTCTTGCCGGAGGCGTTCGGATGCCATTCGCGGTAGAAGTCCATTGTGAACAAGGTGGCGGAGGCGTTGAACTTGGAACCGAGCGACGCCATGAGCGCGACGATCATGCCGCAGGCCACCATGCCGCGCAAACCGTGCGGCAGAATCTGCGCCACGAGCGAGGTGTAGGCGGCGTCGCCGCTGGTGCTGAACCCGACGCCGGGCGTCTTGGTCAGTGCAAAGGCGATCATGCCGGGCACAAGGAAGATGAACACCGGCGTCAGCTTGAAGAAGCCGGCGAGGATGGTGCCGCGCCGGGATTCCTGCTGGTTCTTGCCGGCGAGCACGCGCTGGACAATGTATTGGTCGGTGCACCAATACCAGAAGCCGATGATGGCCGAGCCGGGCAGGATCGCGAGCCACGGCCAGTCAGGATCGTTGATGGAGCGGACGAGATGGACGTTGTCGCCGACAGTCGTGAGCGTCGCGTGCCAGCCGTCGATCAAACTGCCGTGACCCAAAACACGCAGTCCCATGTAAAGGATGCAGACGGAACCAAAGATCAGCACCGGCGCCTGCAACACGGCGGTATACATGATGACGCGCATGCCGCCGAACACCGTATAAATCCCGGTGGTAAAGGCCAACCCCAGCGCGATGGCCCAGAAGACGTCAATCTGGTGGCCGAAGACGTTGATGTGATCCACGTTCAACAGCGTGCGAATCACCACGTCACCGGCATAGATGGTGGCGGCAATTTTCGTCAGCACCAGGCTCGCCATGGTGAGCAGGCTCAGGACATTTCGCGAGCCGCGGCTGAAGCGCAGCTCAAGGAATTCCGGCATGGTGAAAACCTTCATGCGGTCATACAGCGGCACAAACGCCCAGCCGAGGATGAGAATCCAGTAGGCATGCATTTCCCAGTGCGCCATCGCCATGCCGGTGGCAAAGCCCGCGCCGGCGAGGCCGACGAGATGCTCGGAACCGATGTTTGACGAGAAGATCGAGGAACCGATCTGGAGCCAGTTCGCGTCGCGGCCGGACAGGAAATAGTCCTTGCCGGACTCGTTCTTCTTTCGCATCGATAACCACACGGTCACAATCATGCCGATGGCAAACAGGATAATCACGGCGATGTCCAGGCCGTTGAACACCGTGCCGTTAAGACCGCCGGCGGCCGACGCGACGGCGAGGCTGTTGGTGGCGTTCGCCACGCTGTTAGTTGCTGCTTCCATAGTTTTCTGTTTTCTTGGGTTGGATTATTCCGCGCTGAATTTATAGATGATGGTGTTGTGATACACTTGGCCGGGCTTGAGTTCCACGGACGGAAAATTCGCGTGGTTCGGCGAGTCGGGAAAATGCTGTGGCTCCATGCAGAAGGCGGAGCGGCGCTGATAGACTTTGCCATCCTTGCCGGTGAGCGAGCCATCAAGGAAATTGCCGGCGTAAAACTGCAGGCCGGGCTGGTCGCTCCACACTTCCATCACGCGGCCGCTCGCCGGATCCTTGACGCGCGCCTGCAGACCGAGCTGGCCCGGCGGATTGTTGATGACCCAGTTATGGTCGTAGCCCGGGCCGTATTGCAGGACGGTGTTGGTGTCGTTGATGTGCGCGCCAATCGCGGTCGGCGTGCGGAAATCAAACGGCGTGCCCGTCACGTCGGCAAAAGCGCCGGTCGTGATCAGTCCCGCGTCCACCGGCGTGGTCAGATTGGCGTTGATATAGACGAGATGGCCGAGAATGTCGCCATTCCCCTGCCCGCCCAAATTGAAATAAGAATGGTGCGTGAGGTTCACCACCGTCGGCTTGTCCGTCTTGGCGGTGAACTCCAGCTTCAACGCATTTTTGTCCGTCAGCGTGTAAATCGCCGTCACTTCCAAGTTGCCGGGAAAACCTTCTTCGCCGTCCTTGCTGAAATAGGTCAGGATAAGCGCCGGGCCGTGCGTGGTTGGCATCGGCCGCGCCGTCCACACCACCTTGTCAAAGCCTTTCCAGCCGCCGTGCAGCATATTGCCATTGTTGTTGGTCGCGAGCGTGTAGGTCTGGCCTTCCAGCGTGAACTTCGCGCCGCCGATGCGGTTGCCGTAGCGCCCGATGAGCGCGCCGAAATACGGGCAGCCCTTGAGATAGCTGGCGCTGGTGTAACCGTCCAGCGTGTCGAAGCCGAGCACGACGTCGGCCAGCGTGCCGTTCTTGTCCGGCATCTTGAGCGACTGGACAATGCCGCCGTAGGTCATGATGCGCGCCTCGGCGCCGGCATCATTTTTCAAGGTATAGATCTCGACGAGCTTGCCGTCCGGGGTGATGCCGAAGTCGGCTTTCGTGATGGTTCCGTTGGATGTTTTCATAGTCGAGCAACCGGAGAAGCACGCCGCCGAGAGGCCCAGCGACGCGACGGTGATGAGTTGGATGATTTTTTTCATGGTGAATGGAGCGGTTTATGTTTACGGAATTGTTTTTACGGAATTATTTCTGGCCATAATAGGCATTCGCCCCGTGTTTGCGAAGAAAATGTTTGTCGAGCAGCACAGGTTGCATCGGCTTCAGTTGCGGGTTGATCTTCAACGTCTCGCTGGCCAACCGGCAGACAAATTCCAGCACGCCCGCGTTGTGGACCGCGTCGGCCACATCCTTGCCCCAGGTGAACGGCCCGTGGCTCGCCACCAGCACCGCCGGATGTTGCAGCGGGTCAAATTTTAATTTCTTGAATGTCTCCACGATGACTTCGCCCGTGTTCGCTTCGTAATCATTTTTGATTTCCGCCGGTTTCAGCAAGCGCGTGCACGGCACGTCGCCATACCAATAATCAGCCTGCGTCGTGCCGTAGCTTGGCAGGCCGCGCTGCGCCTGCGCCCACGCTGTCGCGAACAAACTATGCGTATGCACCACGCCGCCAATACCTGGAAAAGCGCGATACAGGACCAGGTGTGTCGCCGTGTCGGAACTCGGCTTTAAATTGCCTTCCACCACCTTGCCGTCGGCGAGCGAGACAACCACCATGTGCTTCGCCTTCATGCCGTCATAAGGCACGCCGCTGGGCTTGATGACCATGAGGCCGCGCGCGCGGTCAAGGCCGCTGGCGTTGCCCCACGTTTCGATGACGAGACCTTTTGCGACGAGGCCGAGATTGGCCTGACAGACTTGGGCTTTGAGTTGTTCGAGCATGGTAAATTATTTGCGGACGCGGCTGCGGATTTCAATCAGCTTCTTCATCACGCCAAACAAATTGCCATTCCAGTTTTGCGAACCGAAGGCGTCGTGCAATTCCTTGTAGAGCGTGTAAAGTTCCTGATAAGTCGCGTGCGCCTTCGCGTTCGGCTTATAGACTTTGGGCTTTAATCCCGTCATCTTTTTCTGCGCGGTGGCGAAGTCCTTGTGCGCCCCGGCAATGACGGCGGCGGCAATGGCCGAGCCCAGCGCGCACGTCTGCGCCGAACGGCTAATTTTCATCGGCCGGCCGGTGATGTCCGCGTAAATCTGCATGACGAGCGGGCTTTTATCCGCAATGCCGCCGCAGTTGACGACCTCGTCAATCTTCACGCCGTATTCTTCAAAGCGATTGATGATGGTCAGCGCACCGAATGCCGTGGCTTCGATCAATGCGCGGTAAATCTCCGCTGGCGTCGTGTAAAGCGTCTGGCCAACCAGCAAGCCAGTGAGCTGTTGATCCACGAGCACCGTGCGATTGCCGTTGTTCCAGTCCAGCGCGAGCAGGCCGCTTTCGCCGGCCTGAAGTTTCAGCGCGCCCTTCGTCAGTTCTTCATGCGAACCGGCCGCTTTGCCGCCGGGCTGCAAATAATTCACCAGCCAGTTGAAAATGTCGCCGACCGCCGACTGACCGGCCTCGATGCCGAAATAACCGGGCACCACGCTGCCGTCCACGATGCCGCAGACGCCGGGAATATCCGCGAGCTTTTCCGTGTTCAGCTTCACGCTGATGTCGCAAGTGCTCGTGCCGATGATCTTGACCAGCGTGCCGGGCTTGACGCCCGCGCCAATCGCGCCGGTGTGCGCGTCGAACGCGCCGACGGCCACGGGAATGCCCGCCGTCAGGCCGGTTTTCTTCGCCCATTCCGCCGTCAGCGTTCCCGCCGCCGTGTCCACCGCGCGAACTTTTTTCGGCAGCCGGTCGCGCAGCGCGCCGAGCTTCGGGTCGAGCTGCGACAAAAATTCCGCGTCGGGATAACCGCCCCAGCCTTCGTTGAACATCGCCTTGTGACCGGCGGCGCAAACGCCGGCGGTAAATTTATCGGGCGCGAGCGTGCCGGTCAGCGCGGCCGGAACCAAGTCGGAGAGTTCAATCCACGAATACGCGGCGTCAAATACCTGCGGCGCGGCGCGGCGGCATTTCAGGATTTTGCTGAAAAACCATTCGCTCGAATAAATGCCGCCGCACTTGGCGAGATATTGCGGGCGAATTTTCTTAGCCAGCGCGGTGATTTCTGCCGCCTCGGCGACGCCGGTGTGATCTTTCCAGAGCCACGCCAGCGCGGCCGGATTGCCCGCAAACTTCTTGCTGAACGCCAGCGGCTGGCCGTTCGCATCCACCGGCAACGGCGTGCTGCCGGTCGTGTCCACGCCAATGCCGATGACCTGCTCTGGATTGAAACCTTTCACGGATTTCTTCGCCGTGGCGAGCGCCTGCTTGATGGTAATTTCCGCGCCGTTGACGTAATCAAGCGGATGCTGCCGCGCGAGGTTCGGGTCGCGCGACAAGATCACGCCCTGCGTGCCGTGGGCGTAAGTCCAGACGGCGGCGGCGACTTCCGCGCCGTTGGCGACGTTGACAATCAAGGCGCGAACGGAGTTCGTGCCGTAATCCAGACCGATGGTGTATTTCAAGCTCATGATTATTTTAATTCCATTTGTTTCCGCAAAATGCTGACGCCGAACACTCCGCCGGCGAGATTGCCGGGGTGCGCGACAAATTTCACCGTAACCTTGTCCTTGCCCTGCGTAAGTTCGGCGGGCAACGGAAACGTCGCGTCAAAAAACTCGCCCGGGCGGTTGCCGGTCAGTTTCTCCGTGCCAATTGTTTTTCCTTCCACGACCACATCAAATTCGCGCGCGCCGTCATCGCTGCCCCAGAAAGTGCAGGCCAGTTGCACGGGTTGGTCGGGCAAAACTTTCACCTCGTAGCTGAACCAGTCGGATGCGTGGCGCCATTTGCGGCCGCTGAAGTCTCCGCTCTGCGTGTCGCCGCCCTGAAGTTTGTGGTCGGTTTCCGATTGCTGTTCGCCGACGCGGACGGCATCCACCACGCGCGCTTCCGCCGCGATGCGACTTGCTTCCGCCGCCGCCAGTTCTGCCGCCTGCGCCTGCCATTCGTCTGCGGAAAATAATTTCCAGTAAACCGAGTAACGCTCTCGGTGCAGCTGGTAAAACGGAATCAGCGTCACGTCGCGCGGCTGGCCAATGCCGTGCGTTTGGAACGTCAAAGATTTTCCGGCAACCGGTTTTATTTGCTGCAATAATTTTTCCGCCGCAGACACCAAGACCGGCGCGGCCGGCGCGGGCAGATGGCTGAAATCCGTCTGGTTGCGCGCGAAAGGATACGGCATCGCGTTCGTGCCCATTTCGCCGGCCAGCACAATCGGGCCGTAAAGAATCGCCACCGTGTTGCTCGCGCCGGGCAGCGGCTCGGTGTGCAGTGCCATCGGAAACCGGATTTCAATTTTGTCGCCGTCATGCCACTCGCGCGACAGCGTGAAATAACTTTCCGGCGCGGAATCAACGGATTGTTTTACACCATTCACAGCAACGGACAGGCCGGAAACCGCCCACGCCGGATGCCGGATTTTCAGCGCCAGACTCACGGGTTTCTGCGCCTTGATTTTCAAAACGGTCGCATCGGTTTCCGGAAATTGAGTTTCCTGCCGGACCACCAAACCTTTTTCCGGCCACGACAATTCCGAGGCGATGAATAGGTTGACGTAAAGCGAATCCGCATCGTGGAAATAAATCGTGTCGCCGTATTTGGAATGATTTTCCATGCCGGTGCCGACACAGCACCAGAAGGAATTTTCCGGCGTGGAATAGACCTTGAAGTGTCCGGGCTTGAGCGACATGAAATAGGTGAACATGTCGGTGTCGGGATCCTGCGAGCCAAGAATGTCATTGTAAAGCGCGCGTTCGTAAAAATCCATCTTCACGGCGGACGGCTCTAGTGCGAACAGTTCGCGCGTGAGCTTGAGCATGTTGTAGGTGTTGCAGGTTTCGCAGGTCTCAGGGCTTAAATGTTTCGCGAAATCATTGGTCGGAAAAAAATGTTCGTGGTCGCTGTCGCCGCCGATGACGTAGGAACGATCCAGCGCAACGGCGTTCCAAAACGTGTCGGCGGCGGTCAGGAATTGCGGGTCATCGGTAAATTCGTATTCGCGGGTGATGCCGATGATCTTGGGAATCTGCGTGTTGGCGTGGAGGCGGTCCAGTTTGTCCTCGCCCTGTTCCAGCGGACCGAGAATTTTCTGGTGGTTGAAGGCTTCGGCTAGTTGCAGATAATTCGTGTCGCCCGTCACGCCATAAAGGTTGGCCAGCGCTTCGGTCATGCCGCCCTGCTCGGTTTCGAGCGACCGCTGCATCTGCGCCGGCGGCAACCGATCCACGCGGAACTTCACCCAGTCCGCCATCTTCGTCAGCACATCCAGCGCCTGCGCGTTGCCGCAATGTTGGTGGGCGTCCAGCAGGCCCGCCATGATTTTGTGCAGCGTATACCACGGTGCCCAGACCCATGTGCCTTGCTCCACGCGGTCAATAAACGTCTCTGGAAACGCCGACAAATAACCTTCGTGGAAACCGGCGGCCGGTGAATTGCTCTGGCACTGCGCGAGCACGCCAACAATGTAATCTACTCGCCGCTTGAACTCGGGGTCGCCCGTGCTGGCATACATCAACGACAGCGCCGAAAGATAATGCCCCAGGCTATGGCCGCGCAGCTCGCAATTCGGCGCTTCCCAGCCGCCATAAGGCTGCGCGGAGGTTTTCAGACCGACGTTGTCGCGGAAGTTGCGCAGAAACCGGTCAGGGTCGAGGCTCAGCAGGTATTTCTGATCCCGCAGCATCGCGTCGCGAAACGGGCCGTTCAGCAGCCGCACCTCCGGCATGGGAAACGGCTCCGCCTGCGGCGCGGCCACTGGCGGGATGTCGGCGCGTGACCTTGCCACCGCCATGACGGCGGCGGCAAAGATGATTTTTAACATCATTTTCTTCACGCGTGTGAATTACTCGTAAGCAAACATATTTTGTCCAAATCAGGAAACCCAGCCGCTCTTCAAGCCGTAGGCGCAATCGTTCCAAACGAGTTCCTGTTTGAACTGGCGCAGCTTCGTGTCCGCGTCAATCACGACCACTTCAATGCCAGCAATGGCCGCAAAGTCTTCGAGCATCTCGGTCGTGACCGCCTGGCTGAAGCCGGTGTGATGCGCGCCGCCGGCATAAATCCACGCCGCGCACGCGTCCTCGAAATTCGGCCGGCATTTCCACACGGCTTGCGCCACGGGCAGCTTGGGCATCGGCTGTTCCGGTTTCACGACATCCACTTCGTTGATGAGCAGACGGAAGCGGTTGCCAAAATCCATCAGCGCCGCGTTCAGCGCCGGGCCGGCGGGCGTGTTGAAAACGAGTCGCGCCGGATCGGCCTTGCCGCCGATGCCGAGCGGATGCACCTGCAACGACGCCTTGCCGTCGGCGATGCTCGGACAAATTTCCAGCATGTGCGCGCCGAGAACGACCTTGTTGCCGGGCGCAAGATGGTAGGTGTAATCTTCCATGAACGACGTGCCACCTTTGAGACCGCTCGCCATGACTTTCATCGCGCGGACGAGCGCGGCGGTTTTCCAGTCGCCTTCGCCGGCGAAACCGTAGTTGTCGGCCATCAGCCGCTGCGGCGCGAGGCCGGGTAACTGCACGAGGCCGTGCAAATCTTCAAATGTGGTGGTGAAACCCTTGAAATTTCCGTCGGTCAAAAATTTCCGCAAGCCAAGCTCGATGCGCGCCGCTTCGCGGATGGATTTGTGGCGCTTGCCGCCTTTCTTCAAATCGCCGGCCACTTCATAAACGGCCTCGTAAGTTTTGCACAGCGCGTCCACTTCTTTTTCAGAAATGCCGCCGATGACTTTTACCAGATCGCCGACGCCGTGCGTGTTGACGGAATAGCCAAACTTGATCTGCGCGGAAACCTTGTCGCCCTCGGTCACGGCCACTTCGCGCATGTTGTCGCCGAAGCGGACAAACCGCGCGCTCTGCCAGTCGGCCCATGCGGCGGCGGCACGCGCCCAGGCGCCAAGCTTTTCCTGCGTGGATTTTTCCTGCCAGAAACCGACCACCACCTTGCGCGCCAAACGCAGCCGGCTCCAGATGAAACCATGTTCGCGGTCGCCGTGCGCGGCCTGGTTCATGTTCATAAAATCCATGTCAATCGTCGCCCACGGAATGTCGCGGTTGTATTGCGTGTGCAGGTGCGCCACCGGCTTGCGGAGCTGCTTAAGACCGTTGATCCACATCTTCGACGGCGAAAACGTGTGGCACCAGGTGATGAGGCCAATGCACTTGGCGGCGTTGTTCGCGGCCTGACAAAGTTCGGTGACGGCGTCCGGCGTGACCAGCACGGGTTTGAAAACGACTTTCACCGGGATCGCCGGCGCGACATTGAGCGCCTTCGCAATTTCCTGCGAATGTTCGGCGACCTTCTTGAGGGTTTCGGGACCGTAAAGGTGCTGGCTGCCGGTGACAAACCAGACTTCATTTTGTTTCAGGTTGATGCTCATAGTTTTTTTTTGGCGCGCGCAGGCGCCATTTTTATTTTTGTTAGGTTTCTTAAGTTAATGCGACAAACACGGTAAAATACCGTCAAATATTTCCCGCGGCCGCCGGTGTTTAGATGAATTCGTTGATCAGGTTTTCGAGATACTCCTGCCGGCCGCTGGCGCTCGCGTCCGCCTCGCCCTTCTTGAGCATATAGGCTTCCAGTTCCTTGAAGCCGGCCTTGCCCGCCTCAATCTTCGCGCCGATGCCGCTGTCCCACGAGGCGTAGCGGCTCTTCACAAACTCCGCCAACCGGCCATCCTTGCGAATCGCGGCGGCAATCTTCAAGCCGCGCGCAAACGCGTCCATGCCGCCGATGTGCGCGTAGAACAAATCAATCGGCTCAAAACTCTCGCGGCGAACCTTCGCGTCGAAGTTCACGCCACCGGTCTTGAAGCCGCCGTATTTCAGCACGCTCAACATCGTGTAGGTGGTCAGGTAAATGCTCGTGGGAAATTGGTCGGTATCCCAGCCAAGCAACTCGTCACCGGTGTTCGCGTCAATCGACCCCAGCGCGCCAGCGGCACCGGCAACTTCCAGTTCGTGCTGCATCGTGTGGCCGGCCAGCGTCGCGTGGTTCGTCTCGATGTTCAATTTGAAATGCGGCAGCAGATCAAATTCCCGCAGGAAGTTCAGGCACGCGGCGGCATCGGAATCATACTGATGTTTGGTCGGTTCTTTCGGCTTCGGCTCGATGTAAAATTGTCCCTTGAAGCCAATAGCCTTCTTGTGCGCGACGGCGAGGTGGAGGAATTTCGCCAGATGCTCCTGCTCGCGCTTCATGTCGGTGTTGAGCAGCGTCATGTAGCCTTCGCGGCCGCCCCAGAACGTGTAGCCTTCGCCGCCCAGTTCGTGCGTCACTTCCATCGCCTTCTTCACCTGGCAGGCGGCAAACGCAAACACATCGGCGTTGCAGCTCGTGCTAGCACCGTGCACAAAGCGCGGATGCGAAAATGCATTCGTCGTGCCCCACAGCAATTTGACGCCGGTGCGCTTCTGCTCTTCTTTCAGCACTTTCGCCACCGCGTCAAAATTCTTGTTCGTCTCGGCAAGCGATTTTCCTTCCGGCGCGACATCGCGGTCATGCCAGCAATAATACGGCGCGCCGAGCTTGCTGATAAATTCAAACGCCACGCGGGCGCGATTCTGGGCGTTGCTGACGGAGGCGCTGCCGTCGTCCCACGGACGCTGCATCGTGCCCGCGCCGAACGGATCGTTGCCGGTGCCCCGGAAGGTGTGCCAGTAAACCACCGCGAAGCGCAGGTGGTCGCGCAGGGTTTTACCCTCGACGATTTCGTCGGCGTTGTAATGCTTGAACGCGAGCGGGTTTTTGGACTTCGCGCCCTCGTAACGGATTTCAGTGATGCTGGGGAATGCGGCTTTCATGTTGTTGGTGTGTTGTTTCAGTTTGAGAACTCAGTGCGCCGGCGGCCGGACGCATTTTTCTTTAGGGAAATTTTTGGCGGCGGTGAATCGGGCACAATCATGCGGTCAATGCCCACGGCAATCAGGCCCGCCGTGCGGCGGCGCGGCGCGGCGGCGCATTCGACGGAACCAAACTTGGCCCACATGGAGCCGTTTTGGACCGCGCGCGACAGGTGCGCCAGCACGGACGCCGGCAGTTCCGTGAGGCTGCCGGTGATGACCACGCGGCGCAAGCCCAGGACGTTCAGCGCGCCGGCGATGGCGGTGGCGGCGGCATCCAACGAATGCGCGAGCCACGGCTCGATGCCGTGGGCGGCAATGTGTTCGCGAAGCTCCGCCCAGGAATTTTTTTTGCCCCGGATGGCGGCGGCAAAGCTTTCCCGCAGGCCGCGCAGCGACACCAGTGTTTCCATGCAGCCGGTCGCACCGCAGCCGCATTTGCGGGCATTGCCAAGGACGGGCGTATGGCCGATCTCGCCGCTGATGGGCAGCGGGTTGGCCAGCGGCTTGCCGTCCATGATGACCGCGCCGCCGACGCCTTCGCCGAAATCCACGAGCAGAAAATCCTCGCAGTCGGGATGCGCGAGATGATGGCCGAGCGCGAGCGCGCGCTCCTCCTGCACGAGCAGGACCGGCAGATGCCACACGCTGCGGACGATTTTCGCGAGGTCGGCCTTTTCCGTCCAATGGATGTTGGGCGAAAACAAAATCCGGTTCGCCGTCTCGTCCACGATGCCGGGCACGCTCACCAGCACGCCGAGAAAATCATTGCCGCCGACCGCCTTGGCCGCCGCGCGCAGGGATTTCTCCCAGGCGGCCGCCGGATCAGCCTCGTTCCGGGCGAACGCGAAAGTGAAGTGCCATTCGTCCGCCTCGGGCGCGCCGAGCGACAGCCGGGCGACGTGGGTTTCCTGCAAGCCGAGCTGGATGGCGAGCAATTGCGACTTGGACCGGTTCAGCCGCAGCTTGCGACCGGGCCTTCCGCGCAGGCCGGATTCCGCGCCGCTGGTATCAATTACTCCGGTCTCCTCCAGCACCCCGGCGGCGATGAGTTCATCCACGATCTTCCCCGCCGTGGGCTGGCTCATGCCCAGCGCCTTCGCCAGATCCGCCCGCGACGCCACGTCCAGCTTCTGCAATTGCCGGAGCAAGGCGCGCCGGTTCAATTGCCCCATGCGGGAAGGAACGTAGATCATTAAATAAAGATAACTACGGAAATGCCCCACGTGTCAAGCGCGTTTGAATAAATGTTGGCTGGCGGAAAACATTTGCCCCGTCCGCCAAAAAGTGCTTTCGTCTGGTAAATCAAATTGCTTATGAAGACCAAACCATTCCTCGCCCTGCTCGCCGCCGCCGCTTTGCTCGCGCCCGCCGGCCTCACCGCCCAGACCGCTCAGCCCGCCCCGACCACCACCACCAACCATCCCGCCAGTTCCATGGATCCCGAACTGCGCACGCTCATCCAGGACATCAACACCAAGCTCAAGGCCGGGCAGCATACCGAGGCCGCCCTCGCCCCGGATCTGGCCAGCTTTGACAAGCTCATCGCCAAGCACGCCGGCGAGAAGACCGACGCCGTCGCCCAGATGCTTTACATGAAAGCCATGCTCTACGTCCAGGTGCTCGACAATCCCGACAAGGGCAAGGTCATCATCGAGCAAATCAAGACGGATTATCCCGACACCCGGCTGGGCAAAAGCGCCGACAAGATTCTCGCCGGCATGGACCAGCAGGTCGTCGCCAAAAAAATCCAGTCCGCGCTCGCGCCCGGCGCGGCGTTCCCAGACTTCAATGAAAAGGATTTGAACGGCAACCCCATTTCCGTCGGCGCCCTCAAGGGCAAAGTCGTGATGATTGATTTTTGGGCGACTTGGTGCGGCCCGTGCCGGGGCGAACTGCCCAACGTCATCGCCACCTACCAGAAATACCATGCGCAGGGCTTTGACATCATCGGCGTGAGCCTGGACTCCGACCGCGACAAGCTGGACGCGTTTCTCAAGCAGCAGGACGGCATGACCTGGCCGCAATACTTTGACGGCCAGGGCTGGCAGAACAAACTGGCCGGCAAATACGGCGTGGAATCCATCCCCTTCACCGTCCTCGTCGGCGCGGATGGCAAGATCGTTGGCACCGATTTGCGCGGCGAGGCGCTGGCGCCCGCCGTGGCCAAGGCGCTGGGGAAATAATCATTTGACCCGCACAACCCCCGTCCGGCACTGCCGGGCGGGGGTTTTTATTTTCCCGCCGCCGGATTTTCGTCCATCCGGTTGTAATGCTTGAACAGCCGGCGCGGCAGCCAGCGCGGCAGGAAACGGATCAGGAAGATCACGAGGCGATTACCCAAGCCCGGCACGCTCACCACCTTGCCGGCGCGGAAATCCCGGTGGCCGCAGCGCGCGGCGATGTCGGCGGGCATCTTGGCGACGTTGTTCCGTCGCTGTTTCGAGCCGCGCGCGACCTGACCGAAGTTCGTGTCGGTCGCGCCGGGGCAGAAGGCGGTCACCGTCACGCCGGTGCCGGGCAGTTCTTCGGCGATGGCCTCGGTGAATGACTGCACAAACGCCTTCGTCGCGCAATACACCGCCATTTCCGGGCCGGGCACGAATCCGGCGACCGAGCCGACGTTCAGGACGCCGCCTTGCTTCCGCTGAATCATGCCGGGCAGGAACAAACCGGTGAGCGCGACAAGCGACGCGACGTTGACCTGGATGATTTCCAACTGCCGGGCCAGTGGAAGTTCGGCGAAGCTGCCGTGCAAGCCGAAGCCGGCGTTGTTCACCAGCACGTCCACGACCAGCCCTCTGCCCTGCACTGCGTCAAAGATGAATTGCGCCGCGCCCACCTGCGACAAATCCGCCGTGATGACGTGGATCTCGATTTTATATTTGCCGCGCAGTTCGGCGGCGAGGGTTTCCAGCGCGGCGGTGTTGCGGGCGACGAGCACCAAATTGGATTTGTCGGCGGCAAAACATTTGGCCAGCTCCAATCCGATGCCGGACGAAGCGCCGGTGATGAGGACGGTTTCCTTCATGTTGGAGTTCAAGCTTTAGCTTGCCGGGCAATATAACTCAAGCATTGGCTGCGTAAAACACAGGCTGAAGCCTGGACTCCAACACACTCACCGGTTGCCCCAGCCGAACCGGTCGGTGATCGGCCAATAGACGAAGAACGATTTGCCGATGACGTTCGGCGCCGGAAAATTGCCCCACACGCGCGAATCCGAGCTGTTGCAGGTGTTGTCGCCCATGACCATGTAGTTGTTGCCATCGTTGTTATAGACCGTCGTGCTGTCGGGGAAATACGGCAGGTTGCTGTATTGCCCGAAACTCGCGGCCACCGCGCCGTTCAGATGGCCGGAGAACTTGCTTTCATGCGGCGGCGATTTGGGATCGAAGCCATAGACCCGTTCAAAGTGCGGGGTGCCGGCATCCAGCCGCTCGCCGTTGATGACGAGGTGCCGGTCGTCGCCAATCTGCACCTTCTCGCCGGGCAACGCCACGAGGCGCTTGATATAAAACTGATCCTGCGGCATCTGGTTCATGCCGCTGGCGTCGGGATTGTTGATGCCCTGCGTCGCAAACACGATGATCTCGCCGCGCGTGGGTTTGCGGAAATTATAGCTCATGCGGTCCACGAACAGATGGTCGCCGGCACTGACTTTCATGCGGATGACATCGTCGCCTTTCTTATAGACGTGGCCGGGGTCAAGTCCGGCGCGGCGCACGAGCGGCGCCTCGCCGAAATCCGGCGGGAACCACATGACATGTTCCACGCCGCCAATGGTCAGGCTCTGCTTGATGGTAAAAATCAGAAACTTCACCGGCGGGCTGACCGCCTCGATGTTGCCATCCGCCTGCGCCACCAGATGCACATACGAATCGCCGTGCAGCCACGCCTTGACGCGCGCCCAGCCGGTGGGGAACTGCAAATCGTCGCGCAGCCGCAACTGCTCAAACAGCTCCGCGCGCTCCTTTTCCTTGTCGGCCTGCCAGTAATTGATCTTGGTGAAATCCGGCACCGAGTTCACGCCAAAGAGCGTTGGCTGCATCGAGCCGGTGGGAATCTTGAACGGCTGGAGAAAGAACGTGCGAATGGCCATCGCCACCGCGAGCGCCACGAGGAGCACCTCGACGTTCTCGCGCCACGCCGCGTGCGGATACGGCTTAAGATTCTTCTCGCCGGCAAACTGCAGTTCCTCCGCCGCGACGCGTATTTTGCCCGCATGGCCTTCGGCGATGGCCGCGCGCAATCCGTCCAGCTTCAGCGTCACCGCCGCGATGGCGTCCGGCGACAGCACATCGCGCTGGGCGGCCAGCAGGCGGCGGTAATGCTTGGACACCGTGCACGCCTCGCGCACGGCCTTGGAAATGAACCAACGCAGCAAAATCATGTGAAAAACAAATTACGCATTCCGACGGAAGATATAAAGACAAGAATCCGGCCAAAGGGTTCAACCCGGAGCGGAACCCCCTGAATTTTTAATCAGGAAAGGCAGGGCGGTGCTGCCGCGCCGCTGGCCCCGGCTGACCGGCGGATCAGCCCTACCAATCGAAGACGCATGGGCGCGGTCAGGCCGCCGTTACTTGAACTTGATCTTGTTGGGCAGAAACAGCAGGCCGATGCCGCCGATGATGAGCATCAGCCCGACGGGGCCGAGCTTGACCCACGGGATGCCATGCACGGGCCGGCCCTCCTCATGAAAGGCCGCGATGGTCAGGCAGAATCCCAGCGGGATCATGATAAACCCCAGCACGCGATAAATTTTATTCTTGGTCATAACCGATAATTGGGTTCACGCCTTCAGCACTTCGATGAAGGCTTCCTGCGGGATGTTGACGTTGCCGATGGATTTCATGCGCTTTTTGCCTTCCTTCTGCTTCTCCAGCAGCTTGCGCTTGCGCGAGACGTCGCCGCCGTAGCATTTCGCCGTCACGTCCTTGCGGAACGCGCTGATGACTTCGGACGCGACAATCTTGCCGCCGATGGCCGCCTGGATCTTCACCTGAAACTGCTGGCGCGGGATGACTTCCTTGAGCTTCTCAGCGAGCGAACGTCCCCGGCCCTCGGCCTTGGTGCGATGCACGATGCAGGAGAAGGCGTCCATCGGCTCGGTGTTCACGAGCATGTCGAGCTTCACCATGTCGGATTCCAGGTATTCGTCCGGCTCGTAATCCATGGAGCCGAAGCCGCGCGTGATGGATTTGATGCGGTCGTGAAAATCAATGAGGATTTCGTTCAGCGGAATCAGGCTCGTGAGCATGACGCGGCGGGAGTCGAGCGTTTCGGTGTGGTCCACGTTGCCGCGCTTCTCGGAAATCAGGGACATCATGTCGCCGATGTTTTCATTGGGGCAGATGACGAAGGCTTTCACCATCGGCTCTTCAATCTTGGCGATGTAAGTCACATCGGGCATGAACGCCGGATTGTCCACCTGCTTCATCGTGCCGTCCGAGAGCGTGACCTTATACACCACACTGGGATAGGTGGCGATGATGTCCATGTTGTATTCGCGGCGCAAGCGCTCCTGGACAATCTCCAAATGCAGCAGGCCGAGAAACCCGCAGCGGAAGCCGAAGCCCAGCGCGACGGAGGTTTCGGACGAATAGACGAATGCGGAATCGTTCAGCTTGAGCTTGCCCATGGACTGCTTCAACTGCTCATAATCCGCCGTGTTGATTGGATATATCCCGCTGAACACCATCGGATGAATCTCCTTGAAGCCGGGCAGCACCGAGGACGGATTGCGCGCGTCGGTAATGGTGTCGCCCATCTTGACCTCGGCGGCGGACTTGATGTTGGCGGTGAAATAGCCCGTCTCGCCGACTTCGAGCTTCTCACGGATGTAAGGTTTGGGATTGAAGCTGCCGACTTCCTTGACCTCGACGTTCTTGCCGGAGTGCAAGAGCTTCACCTGCTGGCCGGCTTTCAGTTCGCCATTGAAGACGCGGACGTGCGTCACCACGCCCTTGTAGGTATCAAAATAGGAATCGAACGCCAGCGCCTGCAAGCTGGGTTCGCCTGTCGGCTTCGGCGGCGGCACGCGCTCGATGATGGCTTCGAGAATTTCCTGGATGCCGATGCCCTGCTTGGCGCTGCACGGGATGGCCCACTCGGCGGGAATCGCCAGGACATCTTCAAGCTGCCGTTTCGCCTGCGGCACATCGGCATGGCCAAGGTCAATCTTGTTGATGACGGGAATGATGGTGAGGTTGAGCTTCGCCGCGAGATGGTAGTTCGCGACCGTCTGCGCTTCGACGCCCTGCGCCGCGTCAATGACGAGCAGCGCGCCTTCGCACGCGCTCAAGCTACGCGACACCTCGTAGGCGAAATCCACGTGGCCGGGAGTGTCAATCAGGTTCAGCTCGTAGGTCTCGCCATTCTTGGCGGTGTAAAGCATGGTGACCGGATGCGCCTTGATGGTGATGCCGCGCTCCTTTTCGAGATCCATCGCGTCGAGCAGTTGCTCGGACATGTCGCGCGTGGCGATGGTGCCGGTCATGTGCAGGAGCCGGTCGGAGAGCGTGGTCTTCCCGTGGTCAATGTGGGCGATGATGCTGAAATTGCGTATGTGTGCGGCGTCCATTTTTCAATAAATCAGAGCACAGCAGGATAACTGCTAAACGGATTAAGAAAAGGAAATTTGACCAACAGCGATGACAACGGCGCCATTCTCGCTTAAATTCCGCCAGCCATGAAACGTCTCTGCCTCTGCCTTGCGCTGCTGGGAAGCTTCCCGGCCGTCGCCGCGCCGGCGGACGTGCCGCTGGTGCAGCGGCAATGGTTCGAGGCGCGCACGGCACATTTCAACGTATTCAGTTGCGGCGAGCCGCAACCGGCCTTCAAGGTGGCGGCGCAGTTCGAGCAGTTTTGCGAGGCCTATTCGCAACTCGCCGGCGCGGCGGCGGTGGCGTCGCCGCCCATCGTGGTCATGGCCTTTCCCGATCACGAAAGCATGAAGCCGTTTCTCCCGCTGTATCACGGCCAGCCGGAAAATCTCGCCGGCTTCTTCAACCACGGCACCGACGAGAACCTCATCGTCCTCGCGCTGCCGGGAGGGCGCGGCGAGGACTTACAGCTCAATGTCATCTTCCACGAATACACACACCTGCTCCTGCGCCGCAACGACCGCATCTGGCCGCTTTGGCTCAAGGAAGGCATGGCGGAGATTTATTCCACGTTTGAGACCGGCGGCCGCAGCGCCTACATCGCGCTGCCGATTGAACATCATCTGGAACTGCTGCAAAGCCGGCCGCTGCTGCCGCTCAAGGAGCTGTTTGCCGTTGGCCACGACTCGCCGGAATACAATGAGCGCACGCTGCAAGGGATGTTTTACGCGGAGTCGTGGCTGCTCACGCATTATCTCATGGCCGGCGACAACCCGGTGCTGAAGGAGCGCTTCAAGCAGTTCACGCCCTTGCTGCACTCGGGTCAGACACCGCTCCAGGCTTTCACCAACGCGCTGCAGGTTCCCCTGCCCGCGCTGGAAAAGGAGCTGCGCCGCTATCTTGAGCGCGGTCAGTTCACCGGCATTTCGTTTGTGCTGACGGACAATGTGGCCGCGCCGAAAGGTTTTGCGACGCGCTGGCTGACGCCGGTGGAAAATTATTTCCGGCTCGGCGACGAGCTTTTCCGCATCGGACGACTGGACGATGCGGAGAAATTATTTTCCGCCGCCCGGCAGCTCGCGCCCGCCAGTCCCCTGCCCTACGAGGGGCTCGGCCTGCTCGCCGCCGAGCGCGAACAGACCGACGCGGCGCTCCGGCAGTTGCACGCCGCCATCGAACGCGGCTCGACGAGCTTCCTCGCGTATTTTCTCCATGCGTGGCAGATGTATCATCGCGCCGCCAGCAATCCAGAAGATCCGTCACGCCTGCCGAAGGACGTGGCCGGGGAGATCCACGCCGACCTGATACGCTCGCTTGCGCTCATGCCGGACTTCGGCCCGGCGCATGAATTGTTTGGCATCGTGGAACTGGCGCGCGGCGGCAACGTATCGCTGGCGGAATCACACCTGCAACTGGCCGCGCAACTGGAACCGGAGAATCTGTTTTATCAGCTCGCCCTCGCCGACGTGCAGGTGGAGAACCATGAGACGGACGCCGCGCGCCGCACGCTGGACGCGCTGCTCCTGCCAAACGTGGAGGTCAAAGTCCGCGAACAGGCCGGCGAACTGCTGAAGAAGCTGCCTTAAGACAGCGGCACCTCACTTGCCCACGGCAATGATGTCCAATAATCCCGGGCCGTTGTAGCCGCCGCGCCGTTTGCCGGCAGGAGCCGCCGCGCCGGCCACCGCATTGGTGTCCGTGGTGACAACCGTGGCCGGCCGCTCGACGGTGATCAAAATGATCTGGTTGTTCTTCGTGTCGAGCGTGCAGGTCTTGGCGCGCGGCTTGGTGGTCACGGTCTGTTCCACCGCAAAGTCCGTCGGGCTGTTTTCCTTGATGATGGTCAAGGTGCCGTCGCCCTGCGAACTGAAGGCCTCCATCGTCGCTGGATTAAAACCGCCGCCGTCCGTGCCGGTGCCGATGGGCAAGGCCGCGAGAATCTTGCCGGTATCGGCGTTCACCACCACGCAGGTGGCCGGCTCGTGGCACATGGCGAAGAGGATATGGTTCTTCGCGTCAAGGCCGAGACCGGCGGGCCCGCCGCCTTTGCTGCT
>Ga0302201_10000278_pt1 | contig 46591 bp, 39 predicted proteins | sample II_Bog_N3_2_FD_194586 | JGI IMG/M metagenome (GOLD analysis project Ga0302201, IMG submission 194586) | Peat permafrost microbial communities from Stordalen Mire near Abisko, Sweden - II_Bog_N3_2 | ecosystem: Environmental > Terrestrial > Soil > Wetlands > Peat | place: Sweden: Abisko... | reverse complement strand
GGCGGACACCAAGGCCGTTGCCCCAACGCTCGCGATCGACGAGGTCCCGCTCGGGATTGTCTGTCTGCAGACCGGTTTGACCGCCGACCGGACCCGGGGGCAGGCCCTTTTGGCCAAGTGGGCACCGGATCTCAAATGGGGCGTGGACTCCCTGAGAGCGCTCCTCGCTGACGCAGTAGCTCACTGCGATCGCGAGGCGACCGCGAAGTGGGCGGAGGACCTGCGTAGGCACCCGCGTTGCACCCTGGGCGATGTTCCGGTGTGTCTTAAGGCGCTAGCGGAAAGCGACCCCGCTCTGTACCAAGGCATGCTCGCTCCGCTGGAGGACAAGAGCCGCTCAAGCCCAACCCAGGCTTCCCAGCTCCTGGGTTGGCTCACCCAGATTGGCCAGTCCGAGGAGGCTGTCCGGTGGGGCAAATCGCTCGATCCGGTTGAGTCGCGAAAGCCGCCGATCGCCGCGGGGATAGCTGAGGCCCTGCGTGCCGCACACCGCTGGGCTGAGCTTCAGGCTTGGGTCGACCAGGGAGACTGGGGCAGTGACCAGGGATTCTTGGGCTGGGCCTATGGGATGCTGGCGGCCCGAGCGCTGGGCGACACACCCAAGGCGGATTCGCTGTGGCATAACCTTTATGCTGATGGGGGCACGAGCCCGGCGCATGCGCTCTTTGCTGGCGACCTGCTTTACTCGTGGGGCTACCCGAAGGAAGCGGCAGACCTGCTTTGGGCCTCGGCCGAGCGGCCCGATCTGGCATACATCGCACTCGGCACCCTGGCGCGGTTGTACCAGATGCAGCATGACGCGGTGGGGCAATTCAAGGCGTTCGGCCGGCTTAACGCCATGCGTCCCGACGACCGCAAGGTTGCGAACAATTATGCGTACTTCGCGGCGCTCACCGACCTGGGGAGCCAGAATCAGATCGAGCGCATCGCTGAGGACAACTTTACGCACGAGCCAAGCAATACGACTTACCGGTCAACCTATGCATTCGTGCTCGTCTGGTCGGGAAAAGCGTCCCGGGCGCTGACGCTCTTGGAACCGATTTCCCGTGACTGGAGAAAGTCATCGGCCGTGACGTTCGCCTATGGTGCCACCCTAGCAGGCGTGGGACGCAAGGCCGAGGCCCGGGATGTGTTCGAGACGCTGGATCCCCGGAGTCTCAATCCACAGGAAACGGCCTGGATTCGGTCCGCGGTGCGGTAGGATGCGATATATCGCATCCTATGGATTATAAAGATATAGGGGTCTCATGAACATGGGACGAGCCCTAGAGTTTTTCCCGAATGAACGGGGGACGCGGGCTTTATGCAGCAACCGCGGGAGGATTATAGCGTAGGTTAGGGTTCGTTTACCATTAGAATAGCTAATGCCCTTATTCATCTCCTTGATAAGGGTGATGCACCGGGATAGCGTACGGGTAAGACGGAGATGCGATGTGAGTACCGTACGCCTACTTTCAATGGTTGCGATTACCCTGGAAGGGGTGGGACTTCTCTCTGCGCCTCGGACGGCCCTTGCATATTCAAGCACGGACCAGGTTGCGGCAGTTTCGGCGCGAGCGAGCAGTGATTACGTGCGCCCAAAACTGGCCGATGGGAGCTTCAAACCGGAGTATTATGCATTCGGCGAGGGAGGGCATTGGACCGGAGCGAATCGCGACCCCTCGATGGACGGACTCAGGTTTATCGACGTAGCCAAGGCTATCGCGGGGCCGCTCCAGGAGCGGAACTACATGCCGACTTCAGATCCGAAGGCAACAAAGCTCCTGATCTTGGTCTATTGGGGCAAGACCCGGACTCCAGGCAGTGTGAACGACTCGCAGGCGGTACAAAATCTGGAGGTTGCCAATGAAATAGAGGCCGCCTCTAAGAGCGCCCAGAACGAGAAACTGATCGCATCGAATGTCGCTCCGTCTCTATCGGGACCCCTCATGGTATGCGGTCGCGTCCAGACGGTTGCGGACAATGAGCAGGTCACCGATCGGATTGATTCCGAGAACACATCGACAAGCGCCATGGCGGTGGTTTCGGCTGAAAACCACCAACGCGACCAATTGGACGCACAGAACGCGACGATGCTCGGCTACGACGCGGCTTGGGGCGAGACCGCCGGACTCGAAGGAACCCCTCTCGAGCATCGCCGTACGGAACTCGTGCAGGAGATTGAGGAGGAGCGCTACTTCGTCGTGCTGATGGCTTATGACTTTCAGCTCATGTGGAAGGAAAAAAAGCACAAACTACTCTGGGAGACGAGGTTCAGCGTCCCCAGGCGTTCCTTGGGTTTCGACAAGTACCTGGTCGCGATGACACAACAGGCGGCGAGGTATTTCGGACGCAACAGCCACAATTTGGAGCACGTGGATATGCCTGTGGGGCGCGTGGACGTGGGAGATATTAAGTCTCTGGGCGTGGTTTTGAATAAATAAAAGGACGCAGGGTATTCGGCCGGGTAACCCGGCTACCGACATGGGGCAGTTGGGTTCCAATACCGGATCCCCTTCACGAGCGCGCTGTGGCAACGCTCGCACCTTGAAACCCCTTGCGGGTTTCGTGAAACCGAGCATAAAAAGCGCTCTAGGTATGCAAACCGCGAGCTTCGGATCTTCGTTCACCTTCTCGGCATATTCCCATGCCCTTTCGTCCGTGCCGGAGGGCGAGATATTGCAGGTGTTTGAGCTGCCTCACGGATACGTCCTAAACGTACCGATCACCACACTTGCCGTCACGATCCCCAAGAAGGACCTGAAGAACAACCTGGGAACGGGCTCCAAGCTCAATCCCCGCTATTTCCTGTTCCAGAACGAGAGGCGCCCCGACATCTCTGTTAGCGGATGGATCGAGCCAGCCAAGAAATTCACTTCGACCAAGAAGATCCTGGAGGGGGACAAGATCCAGTGGGCGATAAACGGACTTCCGAACCCGACCGACGTGGTATTCAAGAAAATAGGGGGCTGGGACGCCGTCCTCTACAACATGAATATACCCGGCAACACGCACTCAAACATCAGGGCGCACTGGATTCAGGAAAGCACATGGATCGATATTCACCTATCATCACTAACCGGGCAGAAGTCGCCCCATCAATGCCGCGCAGCGCTCATTAGACTGCTGGGGCAGATACACGTGGAGAACACTACAACGACGCTCTGAACGCAAGGCATGCGGGCATCAGGCGGACCGTTGCCGCAATAGGATAGGCGAGCGAGGGACTGTCCTATTTTTTCTTGGATTTTCTGGCTGCTTGGGATCTAGGAGCCAAGTTGGATTTGACCGTGGCGAGCTGCTTCTTATGGAATCGCAGGTTGGCCTTCAGGTCCTTGATAGACGGAATGTATTTGGCTCCCATGGAGTATAGGGCGCCCGCAATCCCCGCCACCGGCAATCAGATTCGTTATCGCCCGGATCAATCGCGGGCGACGGAGGGGATCCGGAAAAGTTTTGGTACCACCCCTCCGGATGGATCGACGGCCTGACGCAAGAGACCTGCCACGACAATGGGCATCATGCCCAGTTTGGACTGGGCTCGGCGCTCCACGCAGCCGAAGTGGCATGGAATTAGGGCTGTCTGGAACCTGATATACGAGACCCTCACCCATGGCGATCTACCGCGCGCGCCGCTCCCGCCGCCCTGAATACGCAATCCCGAACTCAACCGACCGCGGTCGCCGCCGGCATAAAAAAAGCCCGCTCGCCTAAGAAACCCATTTCAGCTAACTACCAAATTCCCCAGGGCAACCCTTCCCGGAACATTCGGGCCCAAAAAATCGTTAAGCCTGGATAACGGACCCTCCCAAAAGAATTTCAGCAAGCGACCCTACCCACCTATGAACCCAATGGAATCGAAGGCCTGCAATCGCGCGCGAGGCATTTCTCGCCGCGAGGCGATAAAGACCGGGATAAAGGGAATAATTGCCTGCTCCGTTGCCCCACAGTTCCTTCAGGCAGCGCTCGCCGGTCCGGAGGCTCCCAGCAACCGCCTTGCCGTGGGGCTCGTGGGAAACGGCCTAATCTGTGGCAGCCATTATACGGCCCTGATTGGGCGGGACGATTGCAGAATCGTGGCAACCTGCGACGTACGCCATAGCAAGGCAAAGGCCATGGCATCAAAGGCCGAGAGGGACTACGGCGACGCCGGTTCGGTCGCGGCATACCAGCATCACGAGGAGCTGCTCGCCCGAAAAGACATCGATGCCGTCTTTGTCTGCACACCAGACCATTGGCATGTCGCTGTCGCGCTAGCGGCCATTCGCGCGGGTAAGGATGTTTACTGCGAGAAGCCACTCACGCTCACTATAAGCGAGGGGCGGCCGCTTGTGAACACGGCGAGGCAATACGGCCGTATTCTTCAGACCGGCACCCAGCAGAGGTCGAACGCCTCCTTCCGCAAGGCAGCCGAAATCATACGAAACGGCCTCATCGGCGATCTAAAGTACATAAGGACAAAATTGGGAGAGTTTCCGGATGCGCCCAACCTTCCCGAGGAGCCGATACCGGACGATTTCGACTATGACCGTTGGCTTGGCCCCACACCCTGGAGGCCCTACAATGAGAAACGGGTGCTCGGCGACTACGGCGGCGGTTGGCGGAGCTTTTTCGAATACGGTGGAAGGAAGAATGGCGATTGGGGCGCGCACCATTTCGACATCATCCAATGGGCGCTTGGTATGGATGAGTCCGGTCCGGTCCAGTTCATCCCCAAGGGCTGGCAGGGGACCCCCTATCAAACCCATGTCTATGCCAATGGTGTCCGGGTTGAACGCGTGGACGAGGGCCTAAATGCGATGATCGAGTTTACGGGGACGAAGGGGACCGTGTGGGTGTCGCGCGGCGATTACCTGGTTACGGACCCCCCGTCCCTTGCGAAGCGTCCGCTAAGCCCGGAGGAAGTGCACCTTTACGCCAGCAAGGATCATCATGACGATTTCCTGGGCGCCGTTCGCTCGCGGCAGCGGACGATTTCGGACGTCGAGACGGGGCATCGAAGCGCTACGGTCTGCCACCTCAATAATATCGCGGCTTTGCTGAATCGCCCAGTCCAGTGGGACCCCGGCGCAGAGGAAGTGGTGGGAGACGTTGTGGCTTCCACCTATCTCCACCGGACCCGTCGTGCACCGTACGCAACCCTCTAGAACGCGCCCGCCATGATTGATCGCCCCTATCTGAGATTCAAAGCCTTCGTCCTGTGCACGGCGCTGATCTTCCTGGCGCAGGGATGCACAACTCCGACGCCCGGTCCAGCAGCCGCGGCAACGGTGGGCGGTCCTGCCTACGAGGGGTTGGTCTCCCTCGGGTATTCGGGAAGCCATGAACCGTTAGCGGCCCTTCGCCGGTCCGTCGCGGACGCGGGCCAGGACGCCGCAAAGCTCGCAGATATTGAGTCGCAGCTTGTCCAGATGCTGGGGCTTCCTGACACCACCTACGCAGGCCGGCAGGCCATCTGCGAAACCCTGGGGAGGCTATTTGCGATCAGCTTTGCGCGGGGCGACCACCCAATCCCTCCGGTTCTCGTGGCAATGCTTGCCGACGGAAGCCAGGTCGATCTGGCGCGCATGGCGCTTGAGCGCGCACCGGGCGCCTCGGTTGACGCTGTTTTCGTGGCGAACCTCGGGCAGTCAAGCGGACGCGTTCGGGTCGCGCTCATCGAATCAATCGGGAATCGGCGGATCGCCTCCGCGGTCCCCGCACTGGCGGCCATACTGCAGGATAAAGACAGTTTCGCTTCGGCAGCGGCAGCCAGGGCCTTAGGGCAGATAGGAAACAAGGCCGCTGCCGAGGTGCTTGGGAGGGCTTCTGACCCGGAATCCGATAACGTTGTTGAGGCAAGGATTCGCTGTGCGCGCAATCTGGGGCGACCCGACGGCCAGAATACTCTTGAAGAGCTGAGCGCAAACATGGCTATTGCTCCCCAGCTGCGAGCATCTGCCCTTTCGGCGCTCTTGTCGCTCGATCCCGACGCAATACCCCAGCGTGTTGCTTCTATTCTGGGGGGCAATGATCGGTCGATGAAACAGTCCGTCGTGGCGTGGCTCGTGGCATTGCCTCGCTCCAAGGTGCTTCCCGTGATCAATGGAAACATAAGGTCGTGGGACCTTGAGACACAAACAGGAGTGGTTGCAGCCATTGGGCGTATCGGGGACCCATCGCTTCTACCCATCGTTATGGATTTCGCGCGCAGCGACCAGGATGGCCTTCGCCATGCCGCAATCGTTAGCTTGGGTGAACTGCCTGGAAACGCTGAAGTGGCTCGGCTTCTTGCCGAGGAGGCCCTACGGCCCGGCGAAGTGGGCAGCGCGGCCAAGCAAAGTCTTTCGCGCTTAGTTGGCTCCGGAGTCGACGAAGTGGTGCTCGGCGGCTCCCGCCAAGTCGGGAGCCCTCTAAGAGCGGTCTACATGGAGGAATTGGCGCTTCGCGATACAGAGGGGAGCCCGGAAATCCTGATGGCCGTTCGGACCGAGCCTGATGTCGCGCTTCGATGTGTTGCCCTGGACGGTCTCGCATTGGTGGGTACGTCCGACCTCGAAGCCCCGCTTTTGAACTGGATGGTCAATGCAACCGACCCCACCGAGCAGTCTCATGCGCTAAGGGCCGCCGCAGCCGCCACGTTTCGTGACCGGAATGAAAAGGCCCGCCTAAAGCCCGTTGCCGACCTCATGGGGGGGGCGCGTCCCGCGGTTCAGAAGCGCCTTCTGACGACCCTTTCGCGGGTCGGTGGATCCGAGGCAGCCAACTACGTCGCACGATTTGCGCTGAATGAGAAGGGACCCATTGCCGAATCCGCCGTGGAGGCCCTTGGCCACTGGACAGACAAGACCGGTCTCGACCCCCTTGCAACCGTCGCGGAAAGGGCGCAGAACGAGGCCCTTCGAACTGCGGCGATTGACACTGCGATCTCCTCCCTGCCGCAGAACAACTGGGAGCTGACAAAGGAAGACAAGGCAGTCATTGCCCGGCTGAGAGCGCTTGCGAAGGACCCAACCTTATTGGGTCGCTTGGATGCCTTGGAAAAGCCGCCGGTAAAGTGATTGGAGCGGTGGGTGCCCCTCGCGGGGCTTTTTAGGGCCCTTGGGATGCGTCGTAGACCTCGACGAGGGCCACGCCGATCGTGTTACTGAGGCTGCTCACCTCTACCGTGTAGGTGCCCGGCTGCAATGTGATCAGCAATGCGGCGTCCTTGCTGCCAGTAGGCAAAGGGAAAGCTCCAACGAGGGCAGAGGCGGTCGAGATCTGGGTCGGTGTACTCGAGCCGCTCTCCCAGCCGGTGTTGCTCGCTATCTCGGCGGTGCCTGAGAATACGGCGATCTGCGGATCGGGCAGAACTCCGGTAACGCCAAATTGTGAGAGCGACGGGCCAATGCCGCGAATGAGTACGGTTTTCGGCAGGTTGCCCCCGATCACGAAGCCGGCAATCAGGATGCCGTCGCCGCTCGTCACGTTCATGCGGGCTGACACGTTAATGAGGCTCGCGAACGGGTTGCCCCCCGTGTCGTATATCTCAATCAAGCCGACACCCGGGACTCCATTGGTGGTGAGCAGGCCTGTCGTATGGACGCCATTGTTGACGGTGAGGAGCAGGGCTGAGTCCAGGCTGTTGGCCGTGAGAGCGAATGCACCGACCGTTTCCGAGGTGGCGGCTATGAGAGCCCCGTCATTTTGGCCGTTGCTGTTGACCTCCCAGCCGCTATCCGTTGCCCCGATTGATCCATCGTTGTTGTAGAGAGTCAGGATCGGGGCGGTCAGGAAATTGGAGAGGCCGAAGAGCGACAGCCCTGGACCGATCCCTCGCACCAGAAGGTTCTTGTCGTCGCCGGATACGGCGAAGCCAACGATCAGCGTATCGCTTCCCAAACCGGAAAGGGCGCGGGCGGAGAAGTTGACGATGTGGCTAAAGAGATAAGGGGCGATTACTACGGTCAAAGTCGCCGCGCTCGTGCCTGAGGCATTGGTGACCGTAACCGGCAAAATATATGTGCCCGCTGCCGTGGGAATGCCTGAGATTCCCTGTGTCGCAATATTGAAGGTCAGGCCGGGCGGTAGCCCGGCTATCGTGTAACTCGTGGGTGAGCCCGTTGCCGTGATGGAAAAAGCCGGGAATGCCATGCCGACTGTGCCGAAGGCGCTAATCGGGCTTGTGATAACGGGTACTCCATATGCCGCAGCCGTTGCCGGCGTAGGACTAGGAAGCGGAGTGGGCGTCGGGACTATTGGGGAGGTGGGAGTATGTGTCGGCGTGGGCGATGGGGTTGGGGGATTTGTCGGCGTAGGCCGTGGCGCGAGTGTGGGTGACGGCGACGGAATCGGCGACGGGGTTGGGAAAGGGGTATGGGTCGGCGTTGGCGACGCAGTGGGGGAGGCCGTTGGGGAAGGTGTGGGCGTGGGTGTGGGCGGGGACGTTGGAGAGGGAGTGGGCGACGGGGTTGGGAAAGGGGTATGGGTCGGCGTTGGCGACACAGTGGGTGAGGCCGTAGGGGAAGGAGTGGGCGAGGGTATAGGCGAGGACGTTGGAGAGGGAGTGGGCGACGGGGTTGGGAAAGGTGTGTGGGTCGGCGTTGGCGACGGAGAGGGCGAGGCTGTAGGGGAAGGAGTAGGCGATGGAGTCGGCGACGGAGAGGGCGTGGGAGAAGGGGTAGGAGACGGCGTAGGCGATGGAGTCGACGTTGGGGACGGGGAGGGGGAAGGAGTAGGCGACGGGGATGGCGTGGGAGAAGGGGTAGGAGACGGCGTAGGCGATGGAGTCGGGGACGGGGAGGGGGCAAGGGTAGGAGAAGGAGTAGGCGATGGAGTCGGCGACGGAGAGGGCGTGGGAGATGGGGTAGGGGAAGGCGTTGGCGTGGGCGTCGGCGCAGGAGGTTGGCTAATGCTGTAGAATTGATTTGCTCCATGCCCCACATCTGTGGGGGTAAACACCAACGTTCGGTAGATGCCGCCAAGGTTTTGAATATCGGTGGCGATTCCAGTCAATGGATCGAGCCAGCCAAAAAACGTCGTCTGAGTGCCTGGATCCAGCCGGAGATAATAAAATTTGCTGGGCCCGTAGCCCACGTCTGCGGTTGTGTAAGCCAAATCACTGAAGCCAAGACCTGTGCCAAGGTTCCATCTATCCGACGGACCGGATATCAGGGCTGGGATCAAGCTGCCAAACCAAGTTGCTCCGGACACATCTGTCCGAAGATAATATAGGAGCTCAGAACCCCATCCACCAGGGTTGTCTGGCGCGTAGGACAAAGCAAAGTAGCCGCTCGCACCGGCCGTGGCCGGCCCTCCGGGCACAGACATAGGCTTCTGGTCGGACACTGTCGGTACACTTGGCTGGATCAGCGCAAGGTAGTCACCGGTGCCCGTATGGTGGATCGAATAAAAGCTCAGGGGTCCGATCAGGCCCAGATTATCAGCGACATAGGTAAGACCGGAGTAAGAACTTGGGGCGAGCACATTACCGACGGAGGGTTGAAGTGTTGGCACACCCGCATAGGTGTAGCTGGTGAAACCTGTGGCACTGCCCCCGACCGGCATTGCAACCCCGCTGATTGAAAAAAAATTGGTCACTGTCGCCCCGGGGAATCCTGAATTGCCGTCGATGTAACCCAGGCCCGTTTGATTGCTATCGACTGCCCAGAGGGGAGCGACCGAGTTAACGCTAATCGCAACGAAAGTATCCGCCGCGACTCGGATGCAGGGAATAACCGAGAAGCAGGCGAGGACCCAACGCCCCAATGGTTTTAGCCTCATGGGACTCCTTGAACCCTGATCGGTTCAAACCGGTCCAGACATGTAAACCGGGCCGATGGAGTTATTTGCCTGCAATTCATTCCGCGGATTGGTTGCTCAAAGAGGCGAACGTACGCCTTCCCGCGTCGAGATTGCTGACTCGCGCGCCCGTATGTTTGTACTGGATAAAGAAAGCCGGACTGAGCGGTTTCATTTGCAGTCCATAAAATAGATTGATTCTGGGCCGGCTGCTATGGGGTTGAGTAGGTACCTCTCGGTTAAACCCATCAGGGCGATGTTTTTAGTGGAATAAGCCGTGACCACCTCCGCTTACTCGTGCCTTGGTCATTAATTTACCGCGCAAAGGGTCCAAGCGCTCGGCACGCCCCGTGTGTGTGCAACCATCCTGTACTGGAGGGAGCAGACCTGTTTGGCGTGAAACTCAAAAACACCCCTTTTGCTAAAGTGCCGCCAAGTTAATCGTTTCTGCAAGATGTGATAGGCGGCGACAGCGCTCTATATGTGTTTGAGACCCTAGCGTTACGCCTAGCATAAAGGCGTTAGGCAAAAAAACTGGGATCTCAGACAGCCGCTCTGCGTCACAATTAACGCTAAGGGGGAGAAGACCCCATAGGCTCAGCGGGATCGTCATGCTAAAATATCGCTGATGAATCCGATGCTCTCCTTGATTCCCCTCCTCCTCCTTTTCGGCGGAAGCGGTTTTTATTTCGGGGGAATAGCGGCGGGAATCAGCGGAGTCGGCCTAATTCTATTGATATGTCTTGGTGTCCTACTGATGGGCGGTTTTCGCATGAAAAGCCGACTGCATCGTAAGTCATAGACCCTGGCATCCTTACGCCGGCCTAATATAACCCGCCGTGTGGGGCCTTCTCCCGCGGCGGTTTCTTTATTTTTTATCCCGGCGCGCGGATAAGGAGGCGGAAGATGGTTTCGCGCTTGTGCCCGATTTTGACAGGCCGCCGGATCTTCAGCCCTTGAAGGGTTCGCCTTGGTGCGAGATACAATAGGTTGTTCCGTCGGCTGAGGGTTACGCCCCATGCCCGTTGCGGTTGATAATCGCGCTCGAAGCAATGCCTGCGCTTTAAGCAGTTATTTCATGCTGACGCCGCCATTTGTTGCTTTGTTGACCGATGGTGATCCAACGTTACCGGCTCTGTGCGGCCGAGGATCTCCTTGGCATGGGTGATTTCATCTGAGGAGCCATGGGCGAGCAGGAGAAACTTGTCGGTCCTTAGCGCCGTTTCATACCTCAGTATGCTGTCCTTCGGGATGCCCAAGCTGAACAAACCGGCCCCGAGTGCGCTCAAACCCCCAACAACGGCCGCACCTTCCAGCGCTCCGACAAGCCAACCGACGAGTGGCCCAGCAAAGAGCAACGGCCCGATGCCTGGAATAAAAAAGAACGCGGAGCCGAATAAACATCCCCATATCCACCCCCAAAAGGCTCCTATTTTCCCCCAATGCTTCATCCGGTCCCCGACATTATAGTAGCCTACTACATGCTGGTCGGTGTGATAGTCCCGGCCAACAATCGACAGTTTCTTCATGTCGAAGCCGGATTGCTGCAATTCTTTGACAGCCGCTTCGGCTGCTGTGTGCGATGAGTAAATTGCCACGATGGAGTCATTCTTGTTCATATTATTTTGGTCCTGTGTTTATTATGCGAAGGTGGGCTGGGCAGCGTCCATTATGGCTGCCATAGCAATTTTGTTCAGGTTCTCGGCTACAGCGGTTCGGCTTAATGGGCCTTGTTTCATCCGGCGACAAGCATGCCCGATGAAATGGCTCCTGTGTGGCAGATAGAAATGATGGATGTTAAGTGGCCCCGTTCGCTGCTTGTGATAACGCTATAAGTCAGCAGCGGAGATTTCCCGCCACGTGAACCCCTGCTCGGGCCTTCGCAGGTTCGTTTTCACACGTCCCTTGGATTTCCGCCTTCGTAAGTTTCACATAAACTTTCGATTCTCCGTAGCTGATTCGTTCAATCTTCCTGGGGGAGATCAGAATTTCCTTACCCGAATACCAATGGCCCGCTTCGACGACCAGGTTGTCAATAGCCCAGCTCCTGTCGTCGACCAGAAAGCTGCTCAAATGGCCGATAGTCCCGTCGACCGTCTCAATGTGGTATCCAACTAGCGCTTGAGTGCTGCGTAGATGGGGGTCGTCATGGGTTTGACGCGAATGTTCTGCAGCGGGGGCCGAGGCCGGCACGACAATGGGATAGTTTCCCATCCCCCACATCTGGGGCCCCTGCCAATAAGGCGGCCACTCAAAATAACTATGATATTTTGTTTCAAACTGGCGGGAAACCGGCATGTGCGCCACGAGAGGCGGACTATCTTCAATCTGCTTTTTACTCAGCCTTACATGCAGGGTCTTTCCGGGCAGATCCAATTTTTCAAATGAATAGGGGGAGAGCAGGACGAGGCGTCCGGGCAGCCATGATCCCGTATCCGCGACAAGGTAGCGAATCGCCCAGGTTTTGTCATCGAAGTAAAAGTCTTTCACCTTTCCGATGTCGCCATCTCGCGCGGCAAGTTTGTTGCCATAGAGTTCTTTGATGTTCTGTGACATAAATCTTTTATCCCGCGGTTACTTTTGTCGGACTCTCCCCTCTAGGGAGCGCCCCATCTTTCGTGATCATCTCAGGGTACGCCGGATGGCGGCCGCAAGACATGGGGTGTTGCCCTACTGCGTGAGAAATCGCCGGCAGTTTTTGTCGGCGATATGTCCATGCTTTAAGCGCATAGACCGCATGACCAACAGGATTCAACGTGCAGACGCGTAGTTTTGCGCCTTGGGGCCACCAATTAGTCGGAGCGTCTCATAGTTCACTCCACCGCGTCGGCGACGATGTCCGGAGACGGCATACCTCACCGCACAGTGCACGTTGTCGTCGAGAGTTGGTTCAATGGGCCCATTGTAGGAGAAAGTCGTCGCCCGCTGCATCGATTCCATAGAGCTCTAGCTTCGTATGGAGCGGATGAGTCGGCCCCGAGGCAGGTGCCTAAACCAATCGCTCCGTGGCAGGCCCTATTGAGCCTCGCTGAGTCTTTCCGGATCAGGTGCCTAGCGGTCACTCCTTCGCCAAGAGGGCCTCGTAGCCGGAAATCACGTCGAAGAGCTCCTCGTCGATCAACTCCTGCCTCATGCGGTGAAACTTCCGGTTCAGGTCTACGAGCATGTCGTCGATGCTCTTCTCCGCGCGCTGCATCGCCGCCAGGCGGCTGGCATTTTCGGCGGCGAGTGACTCGGCGCATGCCTGAAACAGCGAGACAAAGATGTATCCGCGGATGAACGCGGGGAGCGCGGGCCCCTCGATGACCTCGGCCACGCTCTTCGTCGGCCACGGCACCGTGGCAATCTTGCTTTGCCAAGCGTGGTCGAGCGGCAGGAGCCTCTTGTCAACGGGTTCGTAGGAGGACCCCAACTTTGGTCGGTTGTGGAAGAGATAGAAATCGACGATCTCGCCCTTCTCGATCGCCTGCTCGACCTCGATCAGCACCTGGCCGATGAGCGGCGTGATCGCACCGACCGAGGAGGGCACAGCCAGGGTCCCGGCCTGGGTGAGGCCCGTGTCCGCCATGAGCGCGTGGGCGCGCTCGCCAACCGCCCAGATCTTCCTCGTCTTTCCGGGCAATCCTCCGAGCGTGCTTTTCGCGAACTCCACGATCACCTCGTTGAACCGCCCTACAAGTCCCTGATCCGAGCCGAATACGACGGCACCCACCGTGTCCCGGTCCGGGTGGGCCTTGGCAGGCACGAAGGGAGGCGGTCCGCGCTTACGCAGGCACAGCGCAATCCCCAGCTCGACCGTCCGGTTGTAGTCGCCCAGCGCCTGGACCGACTTCTCGTATTGCCCGATGCTTGAGACCGCCAGCGCCTTCATTGCCCGCACGACGCCCTCGAGGTCGCGGGCAGTTGAGATTTTCTTGCCGAGGCTCTCCGTGGCGCCGCTCATGGTGCGGGTTTGTCGGCGCCCTTCGCCGGTGGAGCGGGTTGCGGCGCGGATGCAGGAGGATCGGCCGCCTTTCCCGTCGCCTCAGGCTTCATGGCCGGCTCCTTTTGCGGAGGGGCTGCGCTAGCAGGTGTCGGTGCCGACCCAGGCTCTGCGGCCGGAGCAGGCTTTGTGGTCGGAGCAGAACCCCCGGCCGGCTTCTTTTCCGGTGCTGGCTCGGCCGCGGGCTTCGGCGCGGGTGCAGGAGGATCGGCCGGCTTTCCCGTCACCACAGGCTTTGTGGCCAGCTCCTTTTGCGGAAGGGCGGCGCTGGCAGGTTTCGGTGCCGGCCCAGGCTCTGCGGCCGGAGCAGGCTTTGTGGCCGGAGCAGAACTCCCGGCCGGCTTTTTTTCCGGTGCTGGCTCGGCCGCGGGCTTCGGCGGAGGGGGAGGCTGGAGCGGGGCCAATGCTAGCGTGGCAATGTCCATGATCACCTTCCGGTCGGCATCGCTCAGCTTGTCGGCTGTGGAAAGCCGGGCGGCCACGTCCGGCGGCATTTTTGCGGCGGCGCCCCGCAGGTTTCGCACGCCTTCCGCCACCTTTTTCAGGGGCACCTTGTCAAAAAGGCCCACCGACAGGGCGAGGAGAACACCGATCTGCTCCGCCATCGCCACCGGCTGGGATTCCGGCTGTATGAAGCACGCCCGGATTCGCTGGCCGTGATCGATGATCCGGCGGGTGGAATCATCGAGCCGTGTCCCGAATTTCGCAAAGGTCTCCAGCTCCGCGAATTGTGAGTAGGCGAGTTTCAGGTCGCCCGCGATCGAGCGGTAGGCCTTCCTCTGCGCGGCGCCGCCCACCCGGGAGACGGACTTTCCGGCGTCGACTGCGGGGAGCACACCCAGCTCAAACAACGTGGGCGAAAGGTAGATTTGGCCGTCGGTTATCGAGATGAGGTTCGTCGGTATGTACGCGGAGATGTCCTGGGCCTCGGTCTCGATGATGGGCAAGGCGGTCAGCGAGCCGCCCCCGCGTTCCTTGCTCAGGTGCGTCGAGCGCTCAAGCATCCGCGAGTGGATGTAGAAGATGTCGCCGGGAAACGCCTCGCGGCCCGGCGGACGGCGCAGCAGCAGGGAGAGTTCGCGGTACGCCCGGGCATGGTGCGTGAGGTCGTCGTAGACGATGAGCACATCGCGCCCCTTCTCCATGAAATATTCCGCGATGCTCGTCGCCGCGTAGGGCGTTATGTAGGCGAGCCCGGGCGCCTCGTTGCCCTCGGCGACGACAACCACGGTGTATTCCATGGCGCCCTTCTCCTGGAGGCGGGCCACGACCTTGGCGACTGCCGAGGCGCGCTGGCAGATCGCGCAGTAGACGCAGAGCACGTTCTTGCCCCTTTGGTTCAAGATGGTGTCAATCGCGACCGCGGTCTTTCCCGACTGGCGGTCGCCAAGGATCAACTCCCTCTGGCCCCGCCCGACGGGTATCAGTGCATCGATGACCATGATGCCGGTCTGCAACGGCACGGAGACGGCCTCGCGGTCCATGATGGCCGGCGCAGGCCGCTCGACCGGCCAGCGCTCGTTCCCGGGGACCGGCCCCTTGTCGTCAAGGGGCCGGCCCAGCGGATCGATCACGCGCCCCAGCAGGCCCTCTCCCACGACAACGTCGGTGACCCGCCCCGTGCGCTCAACCTCGTCTCCGGCGCGCAGATCTTCGTAGTCGCCGAGCAGGACGACGCCGACTTCCTTCTCATCCACGTTGAATGCTATTCCAAGCAGGCCGCCCGGGAACCTCACCAGCTCCTCGAAGCCGACGCCGGGAAGCCCGGAGACCGTTGCGATGCCCGTGGAGATGCTCGTTATGGTGCCCACCTCATGGGGCGTCAGCTTCGGGGCAAAGGACTCGCGACCCTCGCGCAGACCGGTGAAGGCGTGCTCGAGCGCCGCATCCAGGACGCTGGCCGGCGTGCTCATTTGGCGCTGGCAGGCACGCCGGACTCCACCGATGGCGTTCCGGCGGGCTCCGGCTTCGGGGCCGGGCGGCCCGCGGGCCTGGACTGCGCGTCAATAAGCGCGCCGACCTTCCTGTCCAGGGACCCGAGATACTCCGCGATGCTCCAGCCGACCTTTTGCCCGTTTGCGGACAGTTCGACCCCGCAGAGTGTCCCGGTCGCCGTCTCGAAGCGGACCCGCACCTCGGCCGAGAACGTCTCGTTTAGGGCGTTCTGGATCGCGGCACGCTGATCGGCCGGCATTGCGAACGCACTGCGAACGACGACCGGATCGGACGAGGCCCTGATTGCGCCCGCAAGCGTTTCCTTCGCCTTCCCGTCCATCTGGCGCAGGCGCCGTGTGAACACCTCCCCCATCCGCTCCTCGAGGCTGACCGTGGCCAGGTCCGTCAGCGCCTTTCGCGCGATTCCAAAGACCTCCTCGCTCGCCTTCCGGGTGATTTCGCTGCCCAGGCTCGCGAGGTCGTTTCGGAGCGCCTTCTCCTGGTTGTCGCGCAGGGCGTCCGCCTCCTTGTGCGCGGCGCCGACAATGCGGCCGCGCTCGGCGTTGGCCTCATCGGTGGCCTTGCCGAGGAGCGCGGCGCGCTGCTCGTCAAAGACCTTGTTCTTCTCCTGGAATTCGTCGCGGTCCTTCTGAGCCTCGGCCTTTTTCGCGTTGGCATCCGCGAGTTCGGCGGCGATGCGCTTCTCCCGGCTGTCAATTGCATTTAGGATCGGCTTATAGAGAAAATGCTTCAGCAACCACACCAGGATGATGAAGTTGAGCGCCTGGGCCGCGACTGTGAACCAATCGATAAGCATGGCTCACTTTCCCGCGACCTTGGCGATGACATGGGTCCAGAACGGGTTGGCGAATATCAGGATCATGGACACGACAAAGCAGTAGATAGCCGTCGATTCGATCATCGCCAGGCCAACGAACAGCGTCCGGGTGATCGTCGCCGAGGCATCAGGCTGCTGGGCCAGCGAGGTGAGGGCGGTGGAAACCGCCCGGCCCTCGCCGAGCGCCGGGCACATGCAGCCGATGCCGGTCGTGAGGCCTGCGGTGGCGATCGATGTCACTGCGACTAGGGTTATGCTATCCATTTGGAGTCCTTTTTATACTGATGTCGTGAGTTTAGTGGGCGGCCGAGGCCTTGGCCGGGGGCCTGGGCATCGGTTTCCGCACGCGGGTTGCGGCCGCGATGTAGACCGCGGCCAGGATGCTGAAGATGTAGGCCTGGACCATGCCCGTGAGCAGGCCGAGCGCCGTCATGGCGATCGGGAAGATGTAGGGCGTGATCGTCAGGAGGATGGCGATGATCATCACCCCGCTCATCATGTTGCCAAAGAGGCGGACGGCCAGGGCCAGCGTGCGCGAGAACTCGCTGATGATATTGAACGGGAGCATGATGAAAGTCGGCGTCGTGTAGGTCTTCAGGTAGCCGCCCCATCCCTGCTCCCTGATGCCGAAGAGAGGCACCGCTATGAACACGCAAAGGGCCAGCGCCGCCGTCGTGGAGAGCGACCCGGTCGGCGGCTTGAAGCCGGGTATGACGGTGCACAGGCTCGCCGTCGCAACAAAGAGGAAGAGCGTCCCCAGGAACGCCAGGTATCTCTCGGGGCGGTCCAGGCCCACCTCCTTGATCTGTCCTTCGATCCCAGTGACCACGATCTCGAGGGAGCCCTGCCAGCGCGATATCGCCCCCTCGGTGACTAGCTTCCGGGTGACAAGCTTCGCCCCGACCGCCATTACGGCCATCATGACCCAGGTCGTGGCGACGGTGCCGTTCAGCTTGACCCACCCGTGTTGCCAGAGGATCTGCTGGTCGCTGGTGAGGTTCACAGTCCGCCCTCCTTCATGAGCCTGCTACTGCTATCAGCGGGTGGGCGGGTGGCCCGGAGCACGACCATGCGCGCAAGGGCGAATCCCACCAGGCAGGCCAGGAGCCTGCGCCAGTCGCCGCGAGAGACCAGGTAGAAGCCTCCCAGGGCGATCAATGTCCTCAGGAGAAGGCTCCCGAAGAACCAGGCGGCCGGCCGCTTGGACGCGACAGCACGGATGATCGTCCACCAAAGGCCTGCGAAGAAGACCGCGCCGAGGCCGGCGCCCGCGACAAGGGCCAGGATGACCTGCGGCGCCTCACTCATCCTTGGCCTCCGGTTCATCATTCATGGCCTTGTTCTGTTGTGCCAGCCAGTGCCAGGCGTTGAGGCAGCCGATCGCCAGGCCGATGACGAGCAGCGCCAGCGTCCAGGAATGGCCCCCTGGATGATGGCGATCCAGCCAGAGGCCGACGAGCGCGCCAGCCAGCGTTGGCACCGCCACCGACCAGCCGATCAGGCCCGACATGCCTAGGCCGAACCAGACGCCCTGCGGCCCGTTGCGCTGCGCCTTGAGCTTTCGGGCGGTCTTCTCCGCGACCGCCTCAAGGAGGCCCGTCTCCTTCCTCGGGGGTTGACTGGGGTGATTATCGCTCATGGTTGAATTCCTGGAGGTTGTGCATGAAGCTTCCCTCCATCTTTGCGACCGCCGTGCGGGCGTCCTTCTCGTGCTCGTCGAGTGTCAGGTATTCCCGCTTCACGGCCTCATGGAGCTGACCGAGATCCGTGCCGGCAATGGCCTGGCGTACGGAGACAAGGACGTCCGCGCCGGCCTTGACCAGAACACCTTCGTCTACTGCAAGATACACCATCCCGTCCCCACTGGTCTCGTAGGCGAGGATCCCCGGAGCGAGGGCGGCAACACAGTCGAGCCGGTGGGGCAGGATTCCGAATGATCCGTCGCGGGTCTCGGCCACGATTCGCGACACGTTGGTCTTATCCGCGAAGACCTGGAAAGGAAGCAGGACCTTGAGATTCATGCGGCTTTGGCGGGATCGGTCTTGGAAGGCTCGACCTTGGAGGGTTCAGGTTTGGAGGGGCCGGCCTTTGCGGGCGTGGGCTCTGCGGGTTTCGCCTTAGGCGCCCCGGCCTTTTCCGGCTCGGCCTTTGCGGGCTCAGGCTTTGCCTGCGGAGCCGGCTTCTTCGCCTCGCCTATGGCCCCAATCATGTAGAGCGCGCTCTCAGGAACGTCCTTGAACTCGTCGCGCAGGATGCGCTCGCAGCCGTCGAGCGTGTCCTTGAGGCTCACAGTCTTGCCCTTGATTCCGCTGAACTGCTCGGTTGTGAAGAACGGTTGGGTGAGGAAGCGCTCGAGCCGCCGGGCCCGCCCGGCCGCCATGCGATCCTCCGGCGACAACTGCTCCATGCCGAGCATCGAGATGATGTCCTTAAGGTCCTCGTACCGCGCGAGTGTCTTGCGGACCTCCTGGGTCAGGTTGTAATGGCGTTCGCCGACGATTGCGGCCGACGCCATCTTTGAGCTGGACTGGAGCAGCTCGATCGCAGGGTAGAGCCCCTCGCTCGCCCGCTTGCGCGAGAGGACAATCGAGGCCGAGAGGTGCGAGAAGACATGCACCGCCGCCGGGTCGGTCAGGTCGTCCGCGGGCACGTAAACCGCCTGGATTGAAGTGATCGCGCCCGTGCGGGTGTTGGCGATGCGTTCCTCCAGCCCGGACAGCTCCGTGCCCATCGTCGGCTGATACCCAAGTCGGGACGGCATCTGGCCCATCAAGCCGGACACCTCCATGCCAGCTTGGATGAAACGAAAGATATTGTCGATCAGCAGCAGGACATCGCGGTGCTCGTCGTCGCGGAAATACTCGGCCATCGTCAGCGCCGTGTCCCCCACCCGGAACCGGCTGCCAGGGGGCTCGTTCATCTGGCCGTAGACCATCACCATGTTCTTCAGCACCCCAGCTTGCTTCATTCCGCTGTAGAGTTCTTCGCCTTCGCGGCAGCGCTCCCCGATGCCGCAGAAGATGCTGATCCCCTTCTCGTGCCCGATCATGTTGTGTATCATCTCCGTGAGCAGCACCGTCTTGCCCACGCCCGCGCCGCCGAACATGCCCGCCTTGCCGCCGCGTTCCAACGGAACCAGCATGTCAATCGCCTTGATGCCCGTCTCGAAAACCTCGGACTTGGTTGATCGCTCAGAGAGCAGCGGCGGGTTGCGGTGGATGCTCCTCCACTGGACGTCCGCCGGCGCGGGCATGCGGTCGATGGCGTTGCCGAAGACATCGAACATCCGGGAGATTATCGCCTTGCCGACCGGCACCTTCATGGGTCCGCCCGTGTCCTCCACCGGCATTCCCCGCGCCAGTCCCTGCGTCGGAGTGAGGGCTATGCCCCGCACGCGGCGGGCATCGAGCTGGGTCAATACCTCTATGCGGATCTGCCCTTGCCTCCCCGCGCGCAGCACCGAATTGATCGGCGGCAGGCGCTCACCAAACCGCACATCAACGACGCTGCCACGCACCGAGACAACCGTCCCAGGATTGGAGGGTGTGGCTATGCCGCTCATCATGGGTTAATGGATTTGCGTTTCTTGGATTTGTTATCGCGCCCTGGAAGTGGACTTGCCCTTGGTAGCGGAGGCCCAATTCGCGACCGATTCCCATCCGCTTGCGGGTGAAGGAAAGGCGGTTGCATGAATTGCATCCATCACCGGCTCGGCATACGGACTCGGCTTGGTCGGCTATAACTCTACCCTAGCGCGGCGAAAGACGGGATGGGGTAAAACCCGCACACGTTCATTGCGGGCCAGGCTTCGACACCGGGCCCATGCCGCCGAGAACAGCGGGATGGGGGAGGAGCAGCAGTTAAGTTTCCCCTGACGCGAACTTCCCGCCTAGATTATGCACTCCGGCAGGTATTGCTGCACCGTGGTGAGTTCAGGCCAGATATCACTAGTGTCCGGAATTAAGACGCCTTAGAACAAGGAGTTAGGGATATTGAATGACTTCGAGCTTGTATCGTCACTATATGAATATTGCGCAAATAGCTCGGGGACAGGCACTTTCTCGAACGACGTGACGCTGAGAACTTGAAGGATTTCATGCAGGCTTGGCTCCAATTTCAGCGTCTTCTTGAGGATCGCAACCAGGAGGTAAGTGCTCAGTGCAGTCCAAATCTGGATACGCACGGCGTTCTCGCTTGTGCCGACAAATGCGCGGATGCGCAGGTGTCCCTTGATCCACGTGGATAAGGAGGTCGTCTTGTGACGACCTCCTCCCCTTGGAACCGGACATGATGGTTTCCCGATCATCCGGCTCGAGCCGACACAAAGTCTTGCCGAAGCAAGACCGGCAATCATGACGGTTTTCTGAGCAGCTTACGTTCGTCGAAGTATGGACGCCAACTTAGCTTACGGAACTTTCCCACGAAACGGCCGGCAATCATGCCTCGTTTTCGTTTTGGACTACCCTGAGCACGATTTTACCGCGGGTATGGCCTCGCTCACTCAATTCTTGCGCCCGGGTTGCATCGGAAAGGGGCATGACCGTCTCGACGATTGCTTTCAGCTTCTCTGAGTCGACCAATTTGGAGATTTGGTCCAGTTGGGGAGCGTTGGGCTTTGTGAAAACAAAAGCCTCGCGAAATCCTCCTGTAGCCGCCTTCTCTTTCGATGGCGGGCTCGCTATCGAAACAAGGATGCCGCCGGGTTTCAGCACCTTCCATGAACGCTCCTGGGTATCGCCCCCTAGCGTGTCGAGGACCACGTCTACAGGCTCGACGGCCTCCTCGAAGCGTTCCCTCTCATAGTCGACAACCTGATCGACTCCTAGCTTGCGCAGAAAGTCGTGGTTTCGCTCGGACGCGGTGCCTATCACACAGGCGCCTTTCCATTTGGCCAATTGGACGGCAACGCTTCCGACGCCGCCTGCCGCTGCGTGGATCAGAACCCGCTGTCCGCTCGAAAGACCTGCGGCATCGAAGAGCGTCTGCCATGCCGTCAGCCCGGCGAGCGGCAAGCCGGCTGCATGAATGTGGTCGATCGACCGCGGCTTAAGGGCCACATCGGACTCCTTAATGACGATGTACTCGGCATAGGCCCCATCTCGAGCTATGTCGGGAAGACTGAAAACCTCGTCACCCACCTTGAGTCGCACAAGGTTCGAGCCTAGCGATTCGACTACGCCCGAGACGTCCCATCCGAGAATGAGCGGTAGGGTATGGTGGAGCATCGCCTCAAGGTGTCCTTCCCTAATCTTCCAATCCACAGGGTTGATCCCCGCCGCATGAACTCTCACCAACACCTCGCCATCGGCGGGATGCGGGCAGGGTGCGTCCTCGTACACCAGCTTTTCAGGGCCGCCAAAGGCATATATGCAGACTGCCTTCATCGCCTTCATACCGGTGCGGGCTCAATGCTAGCGTAGAACTCCCGGGCTCTTTGCAGGAGCTGTCCCTCGGAGAGGTGCTGCTCATCAACGGTGATCGCGCCGAGCACCCGCTCGGAGATATCAGGATGATGCGTTTTGAGCCACGAGGTGAATTGCGCCATTTCGCTGCTTTCTCCGGTGCCGGAGCCGAAGATGACGATTGGCCCAGCGGCCTTTAGGGCATCTGCAACGGGTGCAAAGAAGGTGTTGGGATCGGGCTTTTCCTTGCCTCGTGAGAAATCCCTCGATTCGTGCGCATGACGGAAATATTCGGTAGGTTCGTAAGGCAGGATTTCCTGTGGAATTGAGCCACTCATTTCGGAGCGGAAGAGCCGGGCCTTGTGGTGGTCGATCACAACGAGCCAATGGGTCCCTGGACTCTCAGTGGCGGAGGGCTTGGCTTCTGTGAGTTCGAGGAAGTGACGGAGGGCTATGACTTCCTCCATTTCAGCCACATCCTTGGAATGATGGGGCCTTAGCACAGTGAACTGACCGTTGCGGGTCACTTTCATGTTCCCGTTCGGTTCGACCTCCACGGTCCCAAGCTGTCTGAACATGCCGAGCACGTCATGCCAGCCCAGGTTGTGTGAAATCGGATGCTGGAAGATACGCTCGTAGGTGCGCAGTTGCGATCCGCTTAAGGGCCCGGGCGATTTCATTGTAATTTGGAGTCCAGAAGGGTGTGCCAGATGAGCTTGGGCTCACCTTGATTGGGGCGTCATCAGGCTCCCGTGCAGTATCAGGCCTGCACGCATTTTGGGCTATGGGGTGTAACCCTAGGGGCACCTACACAGTCCTGCGGCTTCACCCCTTTTCGAACTCCTTTTTGGGTGTCCCCTTTCGGATTTGCGGGGCTGCCGGGGGCATCCCTTGTGCAGGTCCAATTGTCTTGGGGTTTGGGATTAACTCTTATTCGGACTTGATCCGGTCTTAGATCGGCACCGGCGGACTTCGTCCTTAAACGCCACACCTTGGTGCCTGCCAATCCACGGGTGCGCAGATCGCATTGCTGAGCGAAATATTTGTTTGGCAGATTTCGGCCCGTTCCAAGATCCAGTAGTAGTCTGCTCAATGGAACGCTTACGGGGATAATTCGTAGGGAAATGCCTGATGAGAGGTGCCCTTATACTGAGGTCTGGTTACTCCTAGGTTAAAGCAGAGTTTTGCTATCGCTCGCGGGTACTTCACCCCATTTTGAGTTTCATATTGCAGGGCCACTATCTCGGGCCATGGAAAATCCAGCGATGCGCGCCATGGTTTTTGACGGACCCGGGAAGGCCCTTCGGTTGGCCTCGGTTCCTCGTCCGACGCCGGGTATTGGGCAGGTCTTGATCCGCGTAGCGGCATGCGGCGTGTGCCGAACCGATCTCCATGTCATCGATGGCGAGCTCGCGGGACCAAAGCTCCCGCTAATCCTCGGCCACGAAGTGGTGGGCCATGTCGCCCTGAGTGGACCGGCGTCGGGGCGTTTCAAGGTCGGCGACCGGGTTGGCGTTCCCTGGCTGGGATGGACGTGTGGAGAATGCCGCTATTGCCGGTCCGGCCACGAGAATCTCTGCGAGCACTCCCGGTTCACGGGCTACACTCTTGACGGCGGGTTTGCCGATTTTATGGTCGCAGACGAGCGGTTCTGTTTTCTACTGCCCGCGGCCAATTCGGATGCCGCGGTGGCGCCCCTGATGTGTGCAGGGCTCATTGGCTACCGGTGTTTGCGTAAAGCTGGTGTCGCGAAGAACCTCGGCATCTATGGATTCGGGGGCGCCGCCGACATTATCGCGCAGGTTGCGCGCTACCAAGGCAGACGAATTTTCGCGTTTACCCGGGACGGAGACCTTACGACGCAGAAATTTGCGCTCGACCAAGGGGCTGTTTGGGCCGGCGACTCTAGCGCGATGCCGTCGGAGCTTCTGGATGCGGCGATAATATTCGCACCCGTGGGCGCCTTGGTGCCTCGCGCCCTCCGGGCGACTGTGAGGGGTGGATGCGTGGTATGCGGGGGCATCCACATGAGCGATATCCCCGCGTTCCCCTACGAGATTCTTTGGCAGGAGCGCACGGTTTGCTCGGTTGCCAATCTTACCCGCAAAGACGGAGAGGAATTCCTTGCCATGGCGCAGGATGTGCCCGTGAAGACGGAGGTCCGCATCTTTCCGTTGGCCGAGGCGAACGAAGCGCTTTCTCAGCTCCGAGCAGGTGCATTCCACGGTTCGGCTGTCCTGGTGATGGATTAAGCTGCGAAGTAGGTTGCCATAGACCCACTGGAGTCGTGGACGTGGCGTGCCGGGGTTTACACCCCATGGCCAACGCGGGACCGAAGTGGCACTGTCCACACACGTTACCACCCTGGATTTAACCCGGGGTAAGGGGACGATGACAGGCTCTCATACGGGGTTCGAACCGTACAACACACATCACAACGAAGAAGGCACTACCATGCTATACACTGCTAAAACGCTAAAGGGCTACGCCCTCCATTGTCGGGACGGCGAGATCGGCTCAGCTCGTGAATTCTATTTTGACGATAAATTCTGGACAGTCCGTTACCTCGTCGCCGAGACCGGCAACTGGCTCATCGGTCGCAAGGTGCTCCTTTCGCCATTTTCGCTACTATCCGTCGATTCAAAGACGAAACAGATCCGCGTAGGCCTGACGAAGAAACAGATCGAGAACAGTCCAGGCCTCGATAGCGACAAGCCCGTGTCCCGCCAGTTCGAGGACAGCTACCACGGATATTACGGGTGGCCAACCTATTGGGGAGGCCCGTACAGCTGGGGCCCATACTCATATGTCACGCGCGACAGCGAGCGATGGGAGGAGTTTAGCCGCCGCGAGGAATCATGGGATTCTCACCTCAGGAGCACGCACGCCGTAGACGGTTACCTTGTCGACGCCTCAGACGGCAATGTGGGCCACGTCGAGGATTTCATCATAGACGACGAGACCTGGGCAATCCGCTACCTTGTTGTCAACACGCGCAATTGGATACCGGGCAAGAAGGTCCTAGTTTCGCCACAATGGATCGAGAATATCAGTTGGGGCGAGTCTAAGGTCTTTGTCAGCCTTTCTCGCGAGTCGATCAAGAGTGCCCCGGAGCTGTCGGATGATCTGCTCCTGACCCGTAGCTACGAGACCGACCTTTACGGCCACTACAATCGCGATGGCTACTGGACCGAAGAGCTCGCCAAGTTTTAAAATAGCACGGCGTCCCAAGCGCGCCTTCCATCGAATCTAGTTGCGGTGCCGGCTGCCAGTCCCCTTTGGGATGGAGTCGCGCACCGCTGGTTCGCTACCCCCGGGGCCCTCTGCTGCCGATCCGAAGTATCCGTGCAGATTACGTGGGTAGTTTCGTTTTCGGGAGACGTTCCAGATTAGAGCTAGACATACCGATGCCTGGGGCACGCATGCTATGCGGCGTGTGCCCGATATTCACTCTTCTCAAATTAGGACGTCGCGGCCACGCATCCTACCGAATAGGATGGGTTAATCGGGTCTAGAGTACCCCGCGACCAACTGCTCGCCGTCTTGCCTTAACGGATGCCAAGTTCGCGGGCGGTGCTATTGCGTTTCCCGTGGGCCTGCTCGGAGACGCGCCGGTGTTTGGCGGCCTTTTTTGTTTGCATAGAAGGTTAATGCATAGGACGCGAAACCGAGAGACTGGAGTACTAAACGACGGCGCCCGGTGACCGAGGGATTATTCAATCCCCGGAGTGGCTGGAATCCAACCGTTTTGTAACTAGAGTGCCACAAGAAGGCCAAGAATTTTCGGGGATTTCGATCCAGGCGGTCCGAAGAATCAAAATGAAAGGATGCATAGGGGGAACACCCCGTATCCTTTGAATTACATTTTCCTTAGTGTTACTGAATGACGGACATGGCGCCAAAGGAAGCAAGGTCGGCCATGAAGGCGGCTATTAAAATGAAAGCTGGTGGGGCAGAAAGGCACCGGAGCGGACGGGCAGGGTGGTTGCGTGCTGCGGTGCTCGGGTCAGACGACGCGATTGTGTCCACCGCTAGTCTTATGATCGGTGTGGCCGCAGCATCGGCTTCCAAAAAAGGGATCCTGGTGGCTGGAGTGGCCGGTCTCGTTGCGGGCGCCATGTCAATGGCTGCCGGAGAATTCGTTTCGGTAAGTTCCCAACGTGACGCCGAGCAAGCGGACGTAGAGCTTGAGAAATCGGAATTGGAGAAACAGCCGGAGGCCGAAATGCAGGAGCTTGCGCTGATTTACGTGAAGCGAGGACTTACAGAGGATCTCGCATCTAAAGTCGCCCTGCAGCTCAGCACTCACGATCGACTCGGTGCCCACTTGCAGGACGAGCTTGGTATCACGGCTGCTTCACTAGCTCGACCCATGCAGGCGGCTTGGATATCGGCGGCAAGCTTTGGGTTCTTTGCAACCGTCCCAATCTTAGGTCTTCTTGTCGCGCCTCCAGCATGGCGTATCGTAGGCATCGCAACATTTTCCCTAAGTAGCCTTGCGGCTCTCGGCGCATTTGGAGGGTATCTTGGAGGGGCTCCGGTCTATCGCGCTTCGCTTCGGGTAATTTTTGGAGGGGTTCTTGCGATGGCGGTGACCGCTGGAATAGGCCGGCTCCTTGGAGCTTCGATGGGCTAACCCAAGAGAAGGGAAGGAACCCCACCGATCCGTTCGGAATGATCGCTGCGGAATGCCTTCACGTCTGGGACCGAATGGTATCCTCACTAGGGTGTCGGGAGCTCAGAATGGTTATCCAAGCATGGTTGGTGCTGGGCTGAATCGCTCTCGTGATCAACGAAAAGTCGCCGGGCTTTGGGTTCCTGAACTCAAGACCCATGATCGCTATCGGAGCGTTGTCATACTCCATCTACGTTTGGCATTTCTTGTTCTTAAGTTCCTATATGGATTACCACTTTGCCATGTGGCCCACTCATGACTGGAAGTTGTGGCTTATTCCCACCATGGCATTATCTACGGTTTCATACTATTTTTTGGAACTGCCGTTCATGAACCTTCGCCGTAAACTCCATTATTAATCCGGCTGCCGCCAAATATTCATGAAGCTGTCGCTGGTTGTCCTTCCTACGGGGAGGTAAGGCCTGGCCCGGGGAGCCTTTCCTGAGACGGCGGTGGATTTGGACGGGCCGCTAACCAGCATTTTTTGCGAAGAACACCCAAAAAATGCCAGCGGCGGAATGAAAGCCGTGCGAAAGCGGCGGTCTGAAATCCGTTGTTCTTCGGCTGGATCTTGTTCCCGATTCTGAAAGAGAAGAGTCTTCTTCGGCTTGGGTGGATGTTCTTCCCCCCGTGAAATGAGTGGGCCTGGGTTTGTGGATCGGGCCGACCTAGAAATGCCAGGTGACGGAGCCGGCCGCATTGATCGGCGCTCCGGGCATCACGGTCTGTCCGGTGTAATCGGTTCCCTCCCCCGCGGTGATGAGATAACGGTGATTGAGGACGTTGTTAAGGTTTAGGCGCGCCTCCCAGTTACTGTGACGGTAGTATGCCACGGCGTTTACAACCGTGAATGCGGGAAGTGTCACGGAGTCGTCGTTTGAAGTGAAACGGCCTCCCATAGAAACGGTCCCACCGCCGATGCCAAAGCCATGGCCGACGTCAAAGGTCGTGTAGAAGCTGGCGCTGTTTCTTGGGACGAGCGACGGGATCTTTCCGTCCAGCAGAATTCCCCCGCTGTCCAAGCCTCCGTTAACGATGACGGGGTCGAGGAGTTCGTAACTTGCCGACACGGACCATCGGGCGGTAATGCGGCCGGCTAGAACAAGATCGACGCCGCGGCTGCGCTGCTGGCCGGCGGTAGTCGTCAGGTTGGTCGCCGCGCTCGTCTCGGTAATGTCGCGGGTGAGCTGAAACACAGCAACGGTGGCGCTCAGCGAATCGCCGAGAAGGGATTCCTTGACGCCGACTTCGAAATTCGTCGCCTTAAGTGGCGCGAGTGCGGCCGTCGTGGCGGCCGTGGAAATGCCGTCCCCGGCGGCGGGTGAGAAGGACTGACTCACGGTTCCGTAGAACGATAGATACCGGTCGGGTTCGTACACGATGCCAACGCGGGGACTGACCGTCCGGTTGAGGCTCTCAATCTGATTGAATGGCGATACCTTGTTCTGCTGGGACACTTCGTAATAGTCGGCCCGGATCCCGGCCAAGGCCTTCCAGTGCCGGGAAATGGTGATCCGGTCTTGGAGATAAAGGCCCGCTGTGTCCGCCCGAGCCGCCGCGGCGGTTACAGAGGCCGGTGCTGTGCCTGCCGTGACATAGGTCAATACCGGATCGACGAGGGCGACTGCCGGAGCGTTGAGCTGCTTCGAGTTCGAATCCGCGCTTTGGCGTCCAACCTCCAGGCCAAGGAGAACATTATGGTCCATCCCGGCCGATCGAAATTTCCACGACAGCTCAAGCTGGTTGAAGAGATCGTTCTCGAAGCGCAGAATATGCCTTTGCGACCGCTTAACCCAGACGCTGTCCAGGTCACCCGTGTAGGTGCCCCCAGAGGGAAGGTACACCCCGGTGGGAAGCATGTTGTTACGATCGAGCGTGTAATGCTCGCTTCGGAAAACCTCGTGCAGATCAACGTCGGGGCTGAATTCATGGTCGAGGGTCATCGTCACGGTGTCGACCGCGGCGCGCACATAATCTTTGTCGAACGAATCGGGCGACCCGTAGTAGGAACCGATAGGAACATCGGGGGCGATGCCGGGAAACCCCGAGCCTGGAGGGCCGACCAAAGCGGGAATGCCTAGGTCATCGAGACGGAGGTCGTTAAGATAGTCGATTTGCACAAGCACCTTCGTGTCAGGCGTCGCGTTCCAGGCAACCGACGGGGACAGGTGGTAGCGCTGAAGGAAGTACTGGTCGCAAAATCCGCCGGAGTCCTCACACGCGGCGTCGAAGCGGTAAGTGAAGGATGGCGAGCCGAGAGGGCCCGCGGAATCAAGTTCGGTGCGGCGCTCGTCCCAGCTCCCGTAGGCCACGTCCACGGCCCCGATCGGAGTTGCCGTGGGAAGGCGGGAAATGCGGTCCACGATTCCCCCTGCCGATCCGTGGCCATAAAGTACCGCCGATGGACCCTCGAGCACTTCAACACGGTCAATGTTGGAGAGATCGCGAAAGTACATCGCTTCATCCCTCACGCCATCCAGGTATTGGTCATACTGCGCGCTGAAGCCTCGGATGTAGACTTGGTCGCGCTGGCCGTCCCCAACCGACGGGCTGACGCCGGCCACATTCAAAAGCACATCCTCTATTGAACGGGCCCCCTGGAGCACGAATAGATCTCGGGGCACCACATTGATCGTTTGGGGAAGATCGAGAAGGGCGATATCGCTCTTTGTCGCCGAACTGGCGGCTGGCGTGAAGAAGGGGTCGTCCTTTTCCCCGTGGACCACGAGCGGGTTCAAGAACACGTCGGCGCCGTAGGAGCCCAGCGGCTGCGGCGATGACGCTGTCTGAGCGTATATGGAAGGAAGAGCTGTGATAACCGCGTAGAGAGTCGCGGCCTTCAGCATTGGTGTTTGAGCACGCATCGGCAGAGGGTGATAGGGCGGTGCGACTGATTCTCAAGATTAATATGAGATAGAGTCTCGTTTGCAACAACACATCAATACAATCTCTTTCAGGCGAGAGGGTTAGGAACCGAAAGGGCTGACGAAATGGCCAAATTGATGCATATCGAAGGGAGGCCAGAGAAGGCCAATGCTTTTGGTGTCAGGGGTCACCCCATAATGCCGAGCTCGGCATTATGCTTAGTGGTGTATCCGCCGTGGCCGTGGTTCAACGCACACGAATTCGTCTGAGCGTGGTGTCCATGACGGATACACCACTAAGCAAAACACTGAACTCAACATAGGTCGGACGGTCGCATCCTTACTCAAGTTCTGCTCGGGCTCATCGCCGATGAAAGAGGCGGCGGGTATCATCGCGGTTGACCGAGGACAAGTGCCACGAGGTGGGCAAGGCATTGGGGTGTTCAGTCTGATGTAGGTGATCTTCTCTCCGACAACGGGCGCCAAACCGCATTCCCCAAGTTGGCATGGTGGCCCAAGCTATGCATTGGTTGGCTCGTTGGGTTCCAGAGGCAGCTATCGCCGTGGGATCTAAGCCATGCATGGGTTGGCTCGTAGGGACCTATGATGCGGGCCACGGACGCCGTGCCTGTCGAATCCATGTAACTTTTTCCTCCCGCCGGGGTTCTCCTGTTGGAATGCCACAGGATCACTTTGCCTTTATGTGGGACAACCACATGAAAGCTTTGCCATGAACGACGACAAACTCGACCTGCTGCAGGGAACCCTGGACCTCATGGTCCTCAAGACTCTTGCCTCAATGGGCCCGCTCCATGGCTACGGCATCGCGCGCCGGATCGAGCTGGTGAGCGGCGACGAGGTCCTCCTCAACCAGGGCACGATTTACGCGTCCCTGGTGCGGCTGCAGCAGCGCGGGTGGATCGCCGCGGAATGGGGAGCCTCCGACAACAACCGAAGGGCGAAGTTCTATTCGATCACGAAGCCGGGCCGAGCGAGGATGCTCGTGGACGAGGCGCACTGGCAGAGGCTTTCGGGGGTCATGGGGCGCGTGCTCTCGCTGGAAGCGGCGAAGGGAAACGTATGATTTCCGGCCTTAGACGGGGCTTGGCCCGGGTTCGCGCCCTTTTTGGAAAGGCGGCGATGGATTCGGAGATGAATGACGAGCTCGCGGGCCACGTCGAATTCGCGACCGCGGACAATGCTAGGAGGGGAATGAGCCCCGACGAGGCGCGGCGGGCGGCCCTGGTCGCCCTCGGCGGGATGGAGCAGGCGAGGGAGCTCCACAGGGATACGCGCGGGCTGCCCCTCGTCGAGGACCTTCTCCAGGACCTGCGGATTGCGGTTAGGGCGCTCGCAAGGGAGCGCGGCTTCGCGTCGGTCGCGATCCTCATCCTGGCGCTCGGCATCGGCGCCAACATCGCGGTATTCAGTGTCGTGAACACCCTTCTTCTTCGGCCGCTGCCCTTCAGGGACGCAGGCCGCCTGGCGTGGTTCGCGAGCAACCACGGTTTGGGCGGCCTCTCCGACCAGACCTACACCGTGAGCGCTTTTGAGGAGTTCCGCCGCCACAATACCGCCTTCGAGGACGTGACGAGCTATCAAACGTTCTTCAACTCCCTCTCGTACAAGATGACGGGCCGAAGAGAGCCGCTTCCCCTCGTGGGCATTGAGGTCGCCGAGAACTTCTTTCCCCTCCTCGGCGTCCGGCCCGCCCTGGGGCGCAATTTTTCCGCCGTGGAATGCCAGAAGGGAGGGCCGAGCGCCGTCATCCTTGGCAACGCGTTCTGGAGGCGCCAATTCATGGCCGACCCGGCGATCATCGGCCAGTCCGTCTCCATTAACGGGGCGCCCGTCACTGTGGTGGGAGTTCTACCTTCCTCGTATGATTTCGGCTCCGTATTCTCGCCGGGAATGAACGTGGACATCTACATGCCCGCGGTCATGGATTTTTGGCGAACGTGGGGCAACACGCTTGCGATCGTGGGGCGCCTTAAGCCAGGGATGACAGTCGAACAGGCCCAAGCCGAGGCCAAGGTGTTGTTCCCCCATCTCCGGTCGCTCCACTCCGACTGGTGGGAGGACTATGACACGGTGGTCAGCACGCTCGCCAACCATGTGAGCGGCCAGTTGAGGCGCTCGCTCATAGCGCTATGGTTCGCGGTCGGGGTGATCATGGCGATTGTGTGCGTGAACCTGTCCAACCTCCTGCTGGCTAGGACGGCTGTCCGGGCCAAGGAATTCGCCCTCCGAGGCGCACTTGGCGCAGGAAAGGGCAGGCTGGTGAGGCAAATGCTGACCGAAAGCCTTCTCCTTGCGGCGCTGGGTGCCGCTTTCGGCCTCTGCATTGCCTATGGCGTCACGGGGTACCTCGCCCACCAGGGCTCGATTGCGCTTCCGATGCTGAACAGCGTGCGGGTGGATGCGGCCGCATTGGCCTGGACTTTGATAATCACCTTACTTGTCGGGATCCTGTTCGGCCTCGCGCCGGCCCTGCGCGTCTCCGGCGTGAACCTCCAGGAGGCGCTCAAGGATTCAGGGGCGGGCCTGAGCCGTGGAAGGAGGCATGAGGTCGTGCGCAAGGGGCTAGTCGTTTCCCAGATTGCCCTCGCGTGCATGCTCCTTTTCGGCGCGGGCCTCCTCCTGCGTAGCTTTCTCAAAGTCCTCGACGTTGACCTCGGCTTTCGCCCCGAAAGGACCGCGGCCCTCAAGATTGACCTGACGGACAACGGCGACCACGCCAAGAGGAACCCCGAGTTGAGGGCGATACTGGACAAGGTGACGGTGGTCCCCGGGGTCGAGTCGGCGGCGATCTGCGACATGCTGCCCCTAGACAGAAACCGCAGCTGGGGAATGCAGGTGAAAGGAAGCATCGAGAAGAACGGTCGCTACCTGAATCCCTTCGTCTACGTGGTCAGCCCGGGGTACCTGGGGACCATGGGCATGAGGCTCACGAGCGGTCGAGACTTGAGCTGGCGGGCGGGGCCAGGCGCAGAAAACGAAATCGTGATCAACGAGGCGGCCGCCCGGGAGGGATGGCAGGGAAAGGATGCTGTCGGCCGCCTCGTGAGCGGCCTCGCCGAAAAGGAGTCGCGGGTCGTCGGTGTCATTGCGGACGTCCACGAGATCAGCCCCGAGACCCCGTCAAGCCCGGAGGTTTACCTGCCGATGGCCCAGTCCGACCCAGAGGGCGCAGAGCTTGTCATCAAGACCCGGCTGCCGATCGAGGCCGTGGCACCCTCCGTCATGGCGGCCGTGCGCTCTCTCAATCCGGACCAGCCCGCGACCCAGTTTCGCCAGATTGGCGAGATCGTCGAGCATTCCGTTTCACCGCGGAGGTTTTTTGCCGAGCTGGTTTCCGTCTTGGCTGTCTTCGGCCTGGTCCTCGCATCCCTGGGAATCTATGGCGTCGTCTCCTACACCGTCGCGCAACGGACGCAAGACATCGGCATCCGCATGGCGCTGGGTGCCTCTCCCTCCCGCGTGATCTCGGAGGTGGTCGGCTCCTCACTGGGCACCACCTTTGTCGGGATCTCAGTGGGCACGGCCTTGTCCCTCGTCATGGGACGGCTGATGGCATCGCTCCTCTTCGCAACTCCCGCCATGGACCCGGTGACTTTCGCCACCACTATCTGCGTGCTCGGCCTTGTCGCCCTTGCCGCCGCATTCCTGCCCGCCCGCCAGGCATCCCGAATCAATCCGATCATCGCCATCCGTGGCAAGTGACTGCGCACCGTGGTGCCAGGGGGGAGGATTGGACCGGCATGGCCGCCTTGCGCCGCCATGTATCCGCCCGTTCACGCTGGAGACGAGCCTAGAACCCGACGCGAGAGGAGGAGGCCCCTCCCGTCACACCGATACAGAGTGGCGCTGCCTAGCGTCGTTGAATTACTAAGCTATTGAGTTCAAATGGCTGCCCGGGCTGGGATCGAACCTAGGGGCCGCATTCATTACCAATGACTTAACTCCAGTAGTTGGGTCTTTCAATGCCGATTGTTTGACGAATTCTATGCACAGCCGCCCTCAGGCATTCTAAGCGCCCGACGGGTCATCCAAATCTTGCGGGCGTAGCTGACGCACACGAAGATTATTTGCCGGGCAACAGGATCTCCGGATCCATCTTGTACGCATCGGCGTTTAGCTGCGCTTGGAACAGATCGGCATGGGAGAACTCAGGGCGAGCGGAGAGCGAATTCCTTACGTCACTGCCAACCCATGGGCCTTTAGCGTCCGGGAAAGCCTCCGCGATTCCGTGGCACTGAAAGGTGTTCCCCTCTTGAGCTTCGTCGCCAGTGTCTGGCCTGGAATTCCGGCGAGCTCAGCCAGTCGGGACACCTTTACCAGATCCGAAAGTTCCGAGAGCTTCTCCACGGAGATCGAGCCTGAAAGAGAAGGGGAGGGTATCGCCAAACCCTCCTCGACATAGGCTTCCTTCAGTACCGCAAAGGTCTCTTCAAGGTTCGCAAGCGCCTCGGCCTGAGTCTTCCCATCCGCCGCGCAGGTGAGGATTTCCGGGATCTCGGCCACAAAATAACCGGCCCGATCGTCCCAAGTGACCTGGACGGCATAATCTTTAATCGTGTTCATTTCGGGTTTAGGAGGTTAATGAGTTTCTATCCGTAAACACTTGGCGCCTAGAGATTGAACCGCTCAAGCGCCTGACGCACCTGTCGAATCTGATAGCCTTTCGCTTTGCCGTCCTTCTCGGGTTGCAGGTTTAAGAGAATTGGAATGCCGCTTCGTGTGAATATGTGATGGCCTCCCTTGATCCGATGCTTCCATCCTGTCGCCTCCAGGAAGCCGATCACATCGGTTAAACGGTGACCATAGTCCTTGGCGGGATCCTTAAGGGCAGACCTCGTTTTTGCCGGGTCGGGCATGTGCCAAGGGAAAGCGACAGCGATTATTCAGTCAAGGGGAATGAGTAAATATTTATGCACGCTGGCCTGCGGCGCCATCTCCGGCGAAAGATATTCAAATAGACCCGCAACCCTTTGCTAAATAGACCAAGAACCTCGTCCGTCTACGAACCCTGTCCCCACTTCATGGTGGAGAGCCCAGAAACCGGACAGACGTTTTTTTGGGCGAAGAGCACCGCTCTGTAAGTATCTGATTTAAAATGGCTGCCCAAGGAGGGATCCGAGACAAAATTCTGCGGGTCTCGATGCCATTCGAAAAGGGCAGGAATTCGACGGCAAAATCGAGGGTGGTCCTACCTCAGAAACGCTTGTTGCTTGGGAACCTCTCCGATCCGTGGGCAGTAGTTATCAGGGTTCATTCGTGGGCCAAACAATTGAGAGAGGGTAGGGTGCAGTCCCGTTCAGAAGTGGCTAAAAGGGAGGGAATTACACGGGCTCGAGTCTCGCAGCTTTGGCCGTTGAGTCGAATTGCCAAGGAGCAGGCAGAGCTGTCTCTGAGGGATAGCTCGAGAAGAGAGATTAGTCTTCGGGCGCTAATCAGATTCGCTCAGAACACCGACGTGAAATCGGCGGGTCTGAGGGACGAAATACGGCCAGACAGTAACTAATTGGCTGCTGTCGACCAACACCGATTGAGCCACTATGACACGTCCTATTTAGTTTCTTTTAGTTACCCCCCCTGGAATCAACTGCCTCGGGACACAAGATAGCTGGATGAATTCCCGAGGGCCACAAATGCAAAGACCAGGATCAGTCCATATCCGACGAGGACCAGCGCGAACTTGAACACCGTTTTTACTCGGCCTTGTTGGTATACCACTCGGAAGGCGCGGTAGATCAGCAAGAACATTCCCAACAGAAGAATGAGTCCGACCATGCTCTCAAAATCCTTGCTGACAATGGATGCCAGCGATCCACCCGCCTTGATAAGAATGAATGAAAGGAATGCGAGCGCCTGAATGTGAATGGCAAAAATAATGTGCTCAAGATACGGCTTGCCCGTTTTGATGTAGACAAGTTTGAGCACCAGAGCGAGGAAGGGCAGGCATAGAATGAGCATCGCCGGCAGGAGGTGGCAGATCTCATCTGCAAGATCCCGTTGGCTCACCTTGTCATTTGGATCGACGGTGATGCGAAGCGGGTCATCGAGCCAACTTCGAGTAGCGTGATCTACCGGGGGAGCAAGATTTACGTTAACCTTGGGCATGAAGCCCGTGCTACCGACTTCTTTCGACTTGGGGAGAGTCGCTCCATTTGCAACTGTTGAAGGATTTGCCATCTTAGCCGAATCGGACTTCAAGCCGTGGCTCGCCAGTACGCTGAACGCAAAAAAGAGGAAGCTGGCAAAGATATACAATCGGACGGGATGCATGTAACGCACTCGTCTACCTGCAACGAACTCCGTCGTTAGAAACCCTGGGCGAGTGAATATGTACCGGGCGCTCTTGAAGAATTTTCCGTCAAAATGCAGCGCTCCCTCAAGCGCGTCCTCAATGATGTGAAAAAACGAGCCACTGTAGTCGACGTCATGCTGCCCGCACTTTGAGCAGTAGGGTCCGTTGAGCGGAGAACCGCAGTTCAAGCAGTGGGATTTCGAGGAAAGTTTGGGCTGGGACATATGAAAAAAAATACGGCAACTTAGAATATCCGAGCAACCCCTCCCTTCGTTGCTTGTGGGACTACCGGAGTCGCAGGCGCGAATCAAACAACACAAATGATGATCATCCGAGTCCTCATTCTCACCGCAATCACACTCCTGGCTAGATTCGACACAACGAATACGGAAAGTTTAACCACAACCTATGGGCACCGTAACAATGATCCCGACGTTTTCCCTTTGACGCGAGGCAAGCTGATCGAGTGGACCGAGGGATAGCCATCCGTCGAGTATTTGAGGCACCAAGCCGTAAAACCCGTTGAGAGTGTTAGGGTTTTGTAGTTATCTCATTTGATACCAAATACCTGGACGACGAGGGGCGTGTCGGTAATCACATGGGGAGCGAATGCATGGTAGCTAAGCGCGTGAACCCATGCATTCCCCGTCCGCAATGTCAGCACACCCTTCATCAACCCGGGCCCAACATAGGTAAGCAGCACGAAGAGTAGTGAAAGCGCAGTATCCTGCGGCGAATCAAAAGCCGACCATCCTTCGACGATGTGCATTGCCGCATATGAAAGACCTCCGAGAAGCACGGTGCTGATCGCCGATCCGGTCAGCTTTAGAAACCGGGGAAGCAGGATTGCGTAGATAAGGATCATGGTCGGTAGCACCGTCCCGAGAAGATAGATCAAAAAGGTGAGGGGAGCGCCAAGGAGAGCCTGATGCGGCCTTAGGCCGAATATCGTCTTGTCGAATACGCAAAGCTCGAATGCCGATTCGAGCGCCAGAATGACGAAGATCAATGCACCGTCATTCCGGCGGTTGCTTGAACATAGGTTGAGCGCAACATTTGGGTAGCGTCTCCGAAAGTAAAGATAAGGCGCCACAGCGAAGACGAGGAAGTTGTAGATCGCCCACACCCACACCTCAGCAGGCTCCAAAGGGGTCGTCGTGCAGCCAAAGACGGAGCCAGCAAGGTGGAAGCTAAAGGCGCGAAATCCTAGTGCCGGACCCACTATCCAGCCTCCGGCTTGGCCAAGTGCCGCATAGGCGAGAACAATGATTGTCTCGCGCATGGCGATGCGACGTTCGGGTGCTCGGGCAGCCATGTCGGGAACGACACGCTTGCGGGTAATGATGAAAGCCAGTGCCATTAGCACGAAGATCTGCAGCATCCCAATGGTTGGGGCGGCCAATTGCACAGCAAACGGCCTCTGGGCCACAGCCGGACGATCGAATGGGAGCGATCCATGTGCCAGTAGGAGAACTGCGACGTAGCAGACGACCCACAAGACTAGGGAGAGTTGGACTCCGCGATGCCTAACAATGTCCCGCAGTGTCACACGCAGCGACGGCATAGCCGCGGCGGGTGATTGAGGCGGTTGATCGTCGATGCCAATTGGCACGTTCATTCTTCAATGGAATCTTGAAGCGGACATATGTGCGAAAATGAGTACAATTGGAAGGACCGCCCCAAAAACCTCTTAACGCGAGCGCCTTTTCGTTGACCGTCTCGGCGACGGCGATGAAACCAGGTCTCTATTCGCCCGACCGGATTGCCGGTAGGCCCGAGGCGCCATCCCAGTCCATCGCTTGAAGCCGCGGTAAAAGCCACTGTTGTCCAGAAATCCGCAGGCGAGCGCGATCTCCTCAAGCGAGATATCTGGGGCGGCCATCAATCGCATGGAACGCTCAAAGCGCGCCTTATCTAGAAGCTTAAGGTAAGTTGCGCCCTCGAGTGCCAGGCGCCGATGGAGCGTGCGTTCACTTAGATTGAGCGCCTCGGCAGCGTCCCTTACTGAAATCACTCCGCGATCCAAGAGAATCGGCAGCGTAATCCACAGTTTCGCGGTCGTGACACTCTTTTCCTCTATGAGGGCTTTGTGTGCCGTCTCGATCTCTCGCGAAAGTAACGAGTGAAGCGAGGAGTGGCGGTTTCGCATCCGCAGATCCAAGTGCGACCGCGGGAAAACGAGCCGGCTGCTCTCGGCTCCGAAACGGCAAAGAACGCCGAAGAATCTCCTGTATGAAGCGGCGTGAGGCGGCTGGGGATAATCAAGCTCGACGCCCGAAAGGGAAAACTGGCCGATAGTCTCGCCTTTCGCGACGGTCAGTATGCTGGCGAAAATCCGTTCCACTACGGTAGGCCAGATCGCCGGGTTTGGATCGTCCGCGTTAAATATTAGATGCGCTTCGCCTCGTGTCTCCCTAAGCTCAATCAAATCCCCTCCGGAGAGTAGCATTTGGTATCGGCAGAGCACCTTTAGCGCGCCGCCGAGAGTTTCGGAGTGCGAAATAAGGTGACCCAGGATTCCATGTGAATTGCTCGAATAGTCGGCACCCACGGCGAGGCCCAGCGCCGGGTCCCCTGTCAATTCAAGCGCGGCCTTCCAACTTCGCACCATTGTTTCGATGGGCACTCTCGCGTCCGGATCTCTGGGCACTTCGGCACTGACCCCGGAAAGGCGGCTGAACTCCTGGATCGAGTATCCGCTGCGTTCCAGATAACGAACCAGAGCCGAAAACACGACGACATGCACGCTGTTGCGGTATTCTGAGGTCACGGTCCGCCAGATGGTCTCCGCAAGTGGCAGTATCGGCAATGTTATTGGCGCCCTGCGCCAGTGCGCGCCTCGCGGGGTTCGGTTACCTTGGGGAAGTCCAATACACATATGAACTCAATCCAGACATCCGCCCCGTCGGCCACCGTCAGCTCATGCCTCCCGGCAGGCCCAAACGTGAAGGTTCACGCAATACGCACCGGATTTGTGCAGGTGCGCAAGTCCCAGCAACAGTCAAAGGGAACCGGCCTCACCCGCGCCGCAAACATGCTGTTCGATCCGGAGTGGACCGATTGGCTGCCTATCTACGCGTGGGCGATCGAGCACGATGAAGGGGTGATCGTTGTGGATACGGGCGAAACTTCGCGGGTTCACCAGCAGGGATATTTCCCAAGCTGGCATCCGTTTTACCGGCGCGCCGCCCATTTCTCAGTACACCCTGACGAGGAAATCGGGGCTCAACTTCGCCGGCTGGGAATTAGCCCGAGGGACGTGAGCCAAGTCGTGCTGACGCATCTCCACACCGACCATGCGGGCGGCCTGACCGACCTCACAAATGCCCGTTTCTGGGTGTCCGAGCAGGAATACAAGAGGGCCTCCGGTATCGGAGGAAGGATCCAGGGCTACCTTCCCCATCGTTGGCCGAGATGGTGGGAGCCGAATTTCATTCGATTCGATCATGGCCCGCTCGGTCCATTCGATAGCAGCATGTCCCTGACGAGGTCGGGCGACGTCCTGATCGTCCCTACTCCCGGCCACACCCCTCACCATGTGTCTGTTGTCGTCCGTGGTTCGCCCTCCTTGTTCATAGCTGGCGACACAAGTTACAACCAGCAGATGCTTCTCGACGGAAAGGTCGACGGCGTCAGCCCCAGCGTCGGCATTGCCAGGGCGACCCATGCCAAGATCACGGCGCTAGCGAAGGAACAGCCCCTCGTCTACCTGCCCTCGCACGACCCCGAAAGCCCGGAGAGGCTCACGAATCGTTCTGTCCTGACTGTCGAATGAGGGTCCATGCCCTAGTGGCGGTAACGGCATTGTTATTGGCGCTTAGCGCCACTGCGCAACTCCCACCGGCGTGATAACCTAAGCAACTGAGCAAAATGCTCACGAAGCTGACCAAGACAACCCATCAACAATATGATCATTCCATCCCTCATTCTCGCAGCAATCACACTCCTCGTCGGATTTGACACATCGAACCAGGCGGGTTGATCCGCAACCGGTGGCTTTTGAAGGTAGCCAGACCCTCGGGCGACAGCTATTTATGAGTCGCGCCGACCCCAATCATGAACACAAACATCGGCCAAGCTTTCCAAAACGATGACATTTCCACTTCCCGTTTGAGGAGGTTCTTCCGTCATCCCCTTGTCAGGGTAGTCCTGGCATTACTGTGGGTCACGATTCCGTTCATTATCATGCAGCGGCTGGTACCGCTACTTCCGCTAGGCAAGACAAGCATGGGCGTCGTGAAGGCACTGGCCTGCGCGCTCGTCTCATGCGGTGCCTACATTGCATATGTACGCACGGTCGAGCGACGCCGGGCCGACGAGTTTGCTCCCAGGACGGCGGCAAAAGAGCTTATCGTAGGAATTGTGATCGGCGCCCTGCTTTTTGGGGCGACGATTACCATCCTGGCGTCGCTGGGTGTTTATCGCCTAGCCGGAACAGGAGAATGGCCGAAGGCTGTCTTGCCGCTGGCTGTTGCCGTGGTCATCGGCACGTTTGAGGAAATCGTATTCAGGGGGATCCTGTTCCGGATTGCGGAGGAGTCGCTCGGCACATGGATCGCATTGCTGATTTCGGCGGGAATCTTTGGCGTGCTTCATTTCATTGGTCCCAATGGAACCCTTGTAGGAGCGTTGGCGATCGTCGTCGGAGCAAGTGTTCTCCTGACGGGCGCCTTCAAGTTGACCGGGCGTCTTTGGCTCCCCATCGGCATCCATGTCGCATGGAACTTCACTCAGGGGGGAATCTTCGGAGTCACCGTATCTGGGCATCCTGGGGAGGGCCTGTTTCAGGGTACTCTTACAGGTCCGGATTGGCTATCCGGCGGCGCGTTTGGTGCCGAGGCCTCGGTCGTTGCGATCGTGCTTTGCTTTTGCGCGGGCTTGATCTTCTTTGCCATTGCTGATCACCAGGGGAGAATTGTGCAGCCAACTTGGAGGGAAAAAAAATGAGACTCACCGGACCAGGGATATTGCTTCGCTTGGAAGGACTCGCCGTGCTGAGCGCGGCATGCATCATGTACGGGGAAGAAGGCTACCATTGGGGTAAATTCCTTCTGCTTTTCCTTCTCCCGGATCTCCTGATGGTCGGCTATCTTTTGGGAACCAGAGTCGGGGCGATCGCCTACAATTCAGGTCACACATATGCGTCTCCATTCACGTTGTGGCTTCTGGCGTACTTCGGGCATATGCCATCTCTTGTCCCATTAGCTCTAATTTGGACGGCACATATCGGATTCGATCGGCTTCTCGGCTATGGCCTGAAGTACGGCTCGGCATTTAAGGACACTCATCTAGGACGGGTGTAGCCGGATACCGCATTCTTCCCAACTGGAGGATGCCGCCGAAATCCTTCACTGGACGCAAGAAGATCACGGCTAGTCGTCGTCCACCAAATTAGCCAATCATGAAAAACGAACGCATCTTCATTTCCCACAAGGGCGACCCCTCGGTCCTGAAGCTGATTTCCGACGAGGTGACCCCGCCACGTCCGGATGAAATCCTAATCCGGGTCAGGGCCGCAGGTGTCTCATTTGCCGATGTCATGGTAAGGGAAGGCGTTTACCCAGGAGTAAAGCTGCCCGTCACACCGGGCTACGACGTCGTGGGAGAGGTCGAGTCCGTTGGGGATGAAGTTCGGAATTTTAGAAAAGGCGACCGGGTGGCCGCAATGACCGTCGTGGGAGGATACAGTCGTTTTATTTCCGTGCCCTCAAAGCACGCCGTTCTTGTGCCTTTGGACCTGGAAAGCGGGGCTGCGGTAAGCATGGTTCTCAACTACCTGACAGCCTTCCAGATGATCAGGCGCTGCACTCATGCGGCCGCGGGGGATGCGATTCTCGTTCACGGGGCCGCGGGTGGGGTGGGAACGGCTCTTCTCCAGTTGGCGTCAATCGAAGGGTTGAAGGCCTTTGGGACAGCCTCCGGAGGAAAGCTCCATATGGTGGAGCAGCTCGGCGGCGTGCCAATAGACTATATGAAGGAGGATTTCGTCACGCGGATCGGCCGGGATACCAAGGACGGTGTCGCGGCGGCCTTCGATTTTGTCGCTGGGTCCCATGCGAAGCGTTCGTACCAGGCGCTTCGATCAACGGGGACCCTCGTTTGCTACGGCGCATTCGGGGTGACCACGAACGGCCACGTTCAGCCGCTGAAGGCTTTGATGACCCTTCTTCGAGACCCTTCCTTCAAGCCGATTGGTCTTCTGGGGGACAACAAGGGATGCGTGGGCTACAACACACGAATGTGGAGGGATTCACGCCCAGAAATGTACGCGGCTGATCTCGGAACTTTGTTTGCATTACTCAAGGAGGGCCGAATAGCCCCAATTGTTGGTGCGCGCTTCCCGCTTCAAAATGCCGCGGACGCACATCTTCTGCTGAACCGGCGTGGAGTTACAGGTAAGATCGTACTCGACTGTTGAGCACTTGGGCCTGTCGACGTAGGTGAAGAACTAAATGGTTCGATCCCAGCTTGGGTCATCCGACCCAACTCGGGTCGAGAGACAAAAAGGGACGACTTACCTCTACTTGGCAGGTGCTCAAGTCGTTGTTCTCCAAAGGGCCAAAATCAGCGCTAGATTTTTGTCTTTCATCCCTCCTTGGGTATCGAAATGGCTGCCCGGGCTGGGATCGAACCAGCGACCAAGTGATTAACAGTTATTTGCTTTACCTGTACTATCCTGTCCTTCAATGTCCGCTTGTGGCTTCACGAATTTAGGTCACTTCATAGTAAGAAACTCGCTTAAGATAGCGAAATAACCAGACACATGCAGACAAATCAGGACTCCGAAAGTGGCCAAGAAGTGGCCAAGCAAAGTGGCCAAGCATCGAAAACCCGGTTTCACGTCGATTACTGGAAAGAACGGCTCTACCGGAAGACCTTCACTCGCGACGGCAAGCGGCACGAGGTGCCGGAGTGGTCTGTCCGATTGCAGCATTTGGGCAGGCGCGAGGCATTCGCTCTCGGCTCGGCTAATGCCAGCGGGGCTGCCTCCAAGGCCAAAGAAATTGCAATGTATCTCGAAGCCAATGGCTGGGAGGCGACCTTGGCCAAGCATAAGCCCGACCCATTCAAGAGGGCGGAGATTGCCACCGTGGGTGAGTTTCTTGCCGACATCAGGGAGCGCAGCCACCTCAAGCCCATGACCATTCGGCGGTATGCGGTGAAACTGAGAAAGATGGTTGCAGACCTCGCCAAGATTGGGGTCGGTGAAAAGATCGAAGCTAAGCGAAAAAAATATGATTACGTGAACGGAGGCCGTGCGGCATGGCTGGCCAAGATTGATTCCCAGCGACTTGATATCCTAACTAGCGAATCCGTGAACGAATGGCGTAACGCTTACGTGTCCAAAGCGGGCACGGACCCCGTAGTGCGAAAGTCAGCGGAGCGGTCCGCTGCATCTTATCTTCGCGGCGTGCGCGCCCTGTTTACCGAAGATGTCACTGGTGTATTGAAAGTGAAGCTACCGGCGAATCCCTTTGCTGGCGTGAAGCTGAAAGACCCTGGAGCCCAGCGTTACCGTTCGGACATAGATCCAGTTTGGCTATTAGCCTGTGCCGAACGGGATCTCCGCGACAAGAAGCGGCCCCAAGAATTCCTTGCCTTAAGCCTGTGCCTTTGGGGCGGACTTCGCCGAAAGGAGGCCGATCTCTTGACGTGGGCTCAAATTGACTTGGAAGCGGGGCAGATACACATCCGTCGGACACCTTACTTCGAGCCCAAGACTGAGGAGAGTCAACGAGACATCGATCTCCCCCAGGAAGCCCTTGATGTTATCCGATCATTCAAATCAGGGAGTCATTCGGAATTTGTCCTAGAAGGCTCAGATGCTCGTCCATCGGCTACCTACGATTTTTATCGCGCTGACGGCACATGGCGAAAGCTAAACAAATGGCTTCGCGGAAAGGGTGTGAACGAGAAGAAGGCGATTCACATGCTCCGAAAGGAAAGCGGTTCTCTCATGGCGTCGCAATTTGGAATCGAAGCCGCGCGCCAGCATCTTGGCCACCGGGACATCAGAACAACTTCCTCGCACTACGTCAGCAAGAAGGCGCGCCGGGAGGTGAGCCTGACGGCAGGGGAATCCGCAGGACAGCTAAAGTCGGTGGAGGGCAAAGCATGAGTGCATTGTTCCTTCGCCGTGTACCGCCCCCTGTGGTGGTATGCCCAACTACAGGAATGCTACGGCAGCTGCAGAGTCAGGCGCAAAAGACTATGTCCAAGCGGCTCTGACGACAGTGGGTCAAAAACAAGAATAGGCTTCTAGCGCATTAATCTTTCATATGGCAATCCTCCATAAATTGGCACCGGAAGAGCTCCGGAATGTGCGTCTGAAACCTCCCGAGTCGCCGTTTTCGATCGTACTATCCGATTGCTATGAAAGGGCGCTAAAAGGCGACAATGCTGCACTCGAACGCATTCGTATGATGCAACGGATGTGCGAAGCAGTTCTTTTCAGTATACCGCCTGATTTGAGAGTAAAAAAGGCTTCGGAGCACACACCCATCAACAAGCTCGCTACGCTGTTGTTCATAAAACTCGTCAGCATCCGCAAAGGGCGGACAAGATGTTCTGACAGCATGCTTCTTAAAAGGATTAAGGACCTGCGTCGGTATTCAAAAAAGACGCATTCAGAATGGTGGAAACGCGCTTGGGATTTCGCAAAAGCTACTACAGACGTAGAAATTTTAGAACTGATTAGGGTTATTGGTGAGAAAAGGATGAACAGCTTTACGGAGGAGAATTTGGAAGAGTTTAAGGAGGCCCTTTTAATCGCAGCCAATCTGAGCTCCTCCAGTACCGTCATTATTAGTCATCCTGACGTCTGCAAATGGATCGAGAAACGGGAACGAGCGGGGGTGGACTATGCCCGTAGGCAGGCGAAAAAGGCTGCAGCTTTGAGATGGCCTCCACGTAGGCGGTATGGGCCAAATTAGGTTTTTGATTTTGGCCCTACTAAGCCGAAACGAGAAAAGACTTTTTGGGATTTACGGGATGAAAGCATCCCGTGAACACGAATCCTCCTCATGATTTGGCTACTGCTTCTGGAAACGGCAATGGCCCCCTTTTCTCCAAAGGCAAGCCACTGGCCGCTCGGATCGGCATTCATCAAAAGACGCTAGCTCGGTGGGCCAACGCTGGGCTGATCCACAGACATAGAATAAATTCGAGAATAATTCTCTACAAAATCGAGGAGGTTCTCGCGTTCGTTGGAGAGGCGAAAGTCTAATCCCATGAACGTCGCGACTGAACTGAAACAGCAAGCCACGACGGGTGCCCCAGGCAGTCGGATGGTTGTACGGCCAGACAACGAGCTGCTTCTCGTGTCAGCATGCATGGGTGATATGGATGGGTTTCATTTCAGCCATGCGAAGCACCTGCCAGCTACGGCCTTTAAGGACGCGAATTTACGCTCGGTCTGGAGGGCGCTGGGTCAGGGGCTTATATTCGCCAAGGATGAAGCTGCGTTCGCCAAGGCCACCGGATTAAGCGAAACTCAGCTTCTAAGGATAGAGACTGCGGCAGGGCTTGGCGCAGGGTTCTCGGAGTATCTTAGAATCTTCGAGCAATCGTGGCGCGCCTCTGAGATCCAAAGAATCGCTGGCGACATGGTGAAGTCCGACGGCGCCGACCCAGAACCCTTCATCAAGCAGATGGAGGCATTGCGCGCACAGCGCCTCACGGGAAGCCAGCCTAAGGCAATCGATGACTTCCGGCTGCCGCCGGATGACGACCCTTCGGTGCTCTTGGGAAACCGCTACCTAAACAGGGGTGACGGCATGGTCCTCGTTTCCACGTCTGGCATGGGTAAGTCCTCGATGGACGTCCAGATGGCAGTGCGCTTTGCGCTTGGGCTCGACTTCATGGGGGTGAAGTCCAACGGAAAACTAAAGTCGCTCATCATCCAGTCCGAGGACTCCGACGGTGACGTCGCCGAGATATGGGAGTCGATCCGGTACAAGATGGCACTCACGGATGAGCAAGTTGCGGAGGCCCACAGGATGGTCCTGATTCAGACAGAGCGGGTAAATAGAGGGCAGGCATTTATCGACCAACTCCGGCGCCTCGTGGCGAAGCACCAGCCAGATCTTGTGCATATCAACCCCTTGCAGGCATTCATCATGGGCGATGTCACTGAGGCGCGAGATTTGGGTGATTTTTTAAGGGGAGGGCTGAACAGCCTGAACGAGCCCGCAACATTTGGTTACATTATTGTTCACCACACCGTAAAGCCGCCCAGGGGCAGGGATAAGGTGATTCTCGCTTGGCAAGAGGTTATGTACGATATGGCTGGGGGAGCTGAGATCATCAACTGGGCACGCGCTATAATGAGCCTCCGCGCTGCGAAGGAGCCGGGTGAGTTCAATTTAGTGCTGGCCAAGCGCGGCATACGGGCGGGAGTCACGCGCCAAGTCGAGCAGGGTGCAGGCTTCCGCGAGGAGATTGTTACCACGATCCCGCTCAAGCATTCGACCGATCTCATCGATATCCCCGGCAGGGCCAAGAAACTGCGCTGCATCTACTGGGAGGCACGCACACCGACAGCTGACGATTCCTCTCAGGTCGAGCCCAAGGGGAGCGAATCGTCCAAAAAATACCGATTCGAGGACTTCCTTCGCATTTTTCCCGCTACACGGCAATCCGCGCTTGGCTTCCGCAGTCTGCACCGTGCGTGCGTGAACATGAGCACAATTAGTATCGGTACGTTTCATCGTCTTGTAAAAGCTGCAGCTAAGGACGGACACATTCAGGAAGACGCCTCTGATCCCAAAACACCGAAATATTGGCTAAAAACATGAAAACCATGCACTTCAGGGTAGGGGGAGGGAGATTCACCCTAACGGCGA
>Ga0302201_10000275_pt1 | contig 46773 bp, 39 predicted proteins | sample II_Bog_N3_2_FD_194586 | JGI IMG/M metagenome (GOLD analysis project Ga0302201, IMG submission 194586) | Peat permafrost microbial communities from Stordalen Mire near Abisko, Sweden - II_Bog_N3_2 | ecosystem: Environmental > Terrestrial > Soil > Wetlands > Peat | place: Sweden: Abisko... | reverse complement strand
CGCTCGCGGGAGGCTCGCACAGGCGTACTGCTTCCCACCCATTCGCTGAAGAACGCGAATGGATGGGGCACGGAGCTTTCTTCGAGTTCCGCCGTTCCCACATCGCAGAGGCGAGAAGTGGGGCACCCAGTTCCCTCTGCGGCTGAGAAGCGCTAGCGGATGTGGAAGGCGTAGGCTACGCCGAAGGAGACGATGGGGTAGGTTCTGAGCGGGTTCAGATCGCTCTTCCACTTGGCAACCTGCGTCTGCAGATTGGTCTGAACATCGGCCGACACCGGGTTGGTGCTGTCAGCGAGGTTGGCGCACACCAGTTGCGTGGTTGTGGCGGCGGGCCGAATGGTACCTCCGCCCCCGGTAGTGACCACCTCTTGTTCGCATGCCCAGCCGCCCAGGTTCACATTCACAGTGGGCGCGCCGGTGACGGCAACTCCCAGTTCAAACGGGAAGGACAGATGGCCGCCCTTGCGGGGGATCATGTTGCCCCAGCCGGTGGTGATGGTGAAGGCCGGCTTGGTGGTGTTGAGGCCGAGGGTGGCGTTGCCGGCGATGGGAGTGGCGCCGGGGGTTGTGGACGGGTCTCCGGAATAGAATGTCTGGCTGTTCAGGGTAAAGCTGCTTCCGGCGGGTACGGTGGTGGATGCGGAGAGTTGATTGCCGTTGTAGAACAGCACGCCGGGGCTGAGGCGGAAGCCGGCGCGGAAGGGATAGTAATCCAGCGATGCGCCTGCCGAGGCCAGGTTCAATTGGGCGTTCGCGGTAAAGCCGTTGGTGGTGAAGTTATCAGTGTATTTGAAGATGTTGCCGGTGCCGCGGATGTTGAGGTGACTGCTGACATTGGTGGCGATTTGCAGTCCAATGCCGAGGGGGGAGACGCCTACGCCGAGCGCGACACGCGAGAAAGGCCTTGCGGGAACGGTGGCATTGCGGATGGGCGCGGCGGCCGGGCTCGCGGCGCCTTCGGCAACGGCATCTTCGTCAACCAAAGCGGGGTTTGAAGCGGGGGTTTGGGCGCTGAGCAGGGACGGCGCCGCTGCGATTGCGAACGAGAGCAGAAGAGACAAAGCTTTCATGAGATCAGCCTCCAGAGCGGTTGCATGAAATGCAGGGTTGAACTGCGGGTTTTTGCCGTGTCATGAAGTTCCCATGGCGATGACGCAGAGGAAGCAGTGCGCTGAGCCGGACGGCTTGCAGAAGAAGATTTCAGCAACATTACCATGGTTTTTCCTGTGGCAATCGACAAAGATTCTTCATTCCCCGCGGGGATTTCAGTTGATAAACAAACGCGATGGATCGGATGATGAACTGCGGGTTGGGTGAAAGTCTGAGCGGTCTTGCTCAAAGGCCGAGAATGATGAGTTCGCGCTCTATGCCGTAATCTGGGGCCATGGCGAAGATGGTGAAGGCGGAGACTGAGGCGCCACGGATTGCGCGGCTGCGCCGCCAGTTACTGAGCTGGTATGGGCGCAACCGGCGCGACCTGCCGTGGCGGCAGAGCAACGACCCGTACGCCATCTGGGTTTCAGAGATCATGTTGCAGCAGACGCGGGTTGCCGTGGTGGTGGAGCGGTACCAGGCTTTTCTGGAAAGATTTCCGACGCTCGATTCGCTGGCGATGGCGCCGGAGCAGGAGGTGCTGGCGCTGTGGAGCGGGCTGGGCTACTACAGGCGGGCGCGGATGCTGCACAAGGCCGCGCAGTTTGTGGCCGGCCAGTTGATGGGAAAGATGCCGGTAACGGCTGGGGAACTGAAGACGCTGCCCGGGATCGGATCGTATACCGCGGCGGCCATTGCCAGCATTGCCCACAACGAGAGCGTGGCCGTGGTGGATGGCAACGTGGAGCGGGTGCTGTGCCGGCTGGAAGGCTGGGAGGCCGGAGGCCGCAGCGGAGGCACCGCGCTGAGACGGAGGATTGAGAGCGTGGCCGCGCAACTGGTGGATCCGACGCGCCCCGGCGACTTCAACCAGGCGCTGATGGAACTGGGCGCAATGGTCTGTACGCCGCGGAATCCGCAATGCCTGACTTGCCCGCTGACCTCACACTGCGCCACACGCGGGGAGCACAAGACGCAGCCGCGGCCGCGCATGCTGAGCCGCGAAGTGGGGCAGGCGCTCGTGGTTCGAAGCAGCCGGGAAACTGGCGAGGGAACGGAACGGGACGGCAGCGAGGTGTTGCTGGAGCAACGGTCCGCGGCGCAAACCGTGATGCCGGGTTTGTGGGAGCTGCCCGCATTGCTCGATCCGAACGTGCCTGCGGAGGACCTGCGCATGACGGTGCGGCACGCCATCATGCAGGTCAACTACTATGTGCGGATTCGCAGCGTGCTTGAAGAAGAGGTGGACAGGTTCACGGTGGCTGCGGGCGAGCGGGGCTGGGTTCGGCTGGACAAAGCTGCCGGAATGGCGCTGACGGGGCTGGCGCGGAAGGTGCTGACGCGGGCGCATCTGCTGCCCACCGCTCTGGCCGACGCAATTGCTTCCCAGGCGGGGCTGGACGTTGCCTGAGATTTCGCGCCGGGCGCCTTTTGCCGAGATGCAAGCTCGAGCAACCCAGGGAGATTGAATGCACTCGAATCGCAAGGCGCTCATCTTGACAGCCGGCCACGCGGACTGGGATTTCAGGGGCAATGCGAAGCTGGCGCGGAAGGCAAGCGAGATGGGGAAGTAATGGGAGGCTTGGCACAGGCAACGGTGCTCAGCTTTCGCTGCCCTCTTCCACAGATTGCGATTGAGTTTCCGTCTTCTTCAGAAAGCCCTTAGCCTTTGAGTACAAATAGTGGAAGAAGGCAGCCGAACCGATCGCCGCAATGGAAATGACTTGGTATGGCATGTGCCATATATGAACCGATATATCCATGATTCCAAACAGAGTTTGACATAAGAAGAACATTGCCAAGCCAAAGAGCAGCCAAACCGCCCGCCTTTTCAGCAGCCCCGTTAAGCCATGTGATTGCCGACCACAAAAGATCAGGGTGAGCAGGAATGCGACGACTGCCCCCGATGCCAACAGGTCAACCATGCTGCGCCCGTGGCCTCTGTTAGAGCGGTTTCAGGATAGGTATACCCTATCTGCACTACTGCGAGGTCGCCGCTCCTTGGGGTCGCGTCGACTTGAGTGTATTCCCTTTGGGTACGGCAATCCTGAAACCGCTATAGCAGGCACTGTCAGCAGGTCGAGCCCGGCTCGAAGGAAATGGAGCATAGCTATGCAGGCAAAGAGCCACAATGCCCATTCACCGAGAGAATTGCTTGAGCTTTCTCCTGGCTCTTGTAGTGCGCTTGACGGTGCATTGCGAGCCGTTGATACAAACGTGAACACGGCGAATCCGAGTATCTGAATAGCAGCAAGTGCTGGAATGCCGATGGGGCGAGATTCGGGACTGCGATGAGAAGGGCGAGCACCACCACGTCGAGGAGTCCGAAAAGCAGGAACCCGATGATGACCGGCCTATGGTTCGATTTCACGTGGATCCCCGTTTACGCATATGGTGGTTTGGTTGGGGTGGCAGCCCTCAGTAATAATCGGCGCAGCTCAGGTAGTAGCCGCACTGGGTGCAGACGAGCTTGCAGTGGTGGCCGGTGAGCTGAAATCCGCAGGTGGGGCAGATCTGGCAGTGGTGATCGACCCGTCGAGCGGTGGCCGGGTCAACCTGTGAAATTTTGACAGCAAAATCGGGATCGAGGGCACTGGGCCGCTGCGGCAACATGCCCGACAGATTAGCATAGGAAGAGAGTCATTCTGCGCCGCGGAATCCCCGCAGGTGCCGAATGCATCAACTTTCCGGTGGCGCAGAGAGTTCCCCGTATTGGCGCACCGGGCAGAGAGATCTGAAATCCAACAACAACATCCGGCAATCGGATTCCCCAAGGAGGGATTATGGCTAGCAAGGCAAGTGCGGTTTGGACAGGTTCACTGAAGGAAGGCAAAGGCACCATTTCGACGGCAACGGGCGTGCTGAGCAACGCCAACTACTCGTTCGCAACGCGGTTTGAAGGCGCCGACTCGGGCACCACTCCCGAGGAGCTGATTGCGGCGGCGCATGCGAGCTGCTTCTCAATGGCCCTGGGCGCGCAGTTGGGCGGCGCGGGCCTGACACCGGAAAAGATTGAGACCGCCGCGGCCGTGACGCTGGCCAAGACGGATGCGGGCTTCGCGATTACCAAGATCACGCTGACCACGACCGCCAAGGTTCCCGGGGCTACGCAGGAAGTCTTTGACAAGGCCGCCGCCGACGCCAAGACAGGCTGCCCGATCTCGAAGCTCTTCGCGAACAACACGGAGATCGTGCTGGACGCCAAGCTGGTGTAAGAACGGCGCTGCATCGCCCCGGAGGCCGGCAATTGCTGCCGGCCTGTCGGGGCTGAATTGGCGGTTTGAAATTTGACATGGCAGGCCGCATTTGCGAGACTCAGAGATGCTGCCGGTTCAGCGAAAAGCCGCTGAACTGATGTACCGTGCCGAAGTGGCGGAATTGGCAGACGCGCGTGGTTCAGGTCCACGTACTCGCAAGGGTGTGGGGGTTCGAGTCCCTTCTTCGGCACCAAGCTGTCAGGTAAATATAATAAAATCAATCATTTCAATAGGTTGCAAGCAGAGAAATCCCCCAAAATCCAGTCAAACAGTCTCACTGGGGGATAAAACTGCGATCTAGCCTCGCTAAGGTCGAACTGTAGTTGAACTCTAGTTGAATCATAAAGTTAGGTATATTGACCCTACACTTTTTCAACCTCGATTTTGGCCGAAGAATTTCAAGATTTCACTAAGTTCGCACTAAACTTTCCTGCGTAAAGCCTCTGTTTTCAGCACTTCTTTTCATGGGTATTCTGGTTGGAGCGGCTTGGGGCGCACCGCTCCGCGTCACTTTGCTTTCCGTCGCCCTCGGCCAGCGAGGAGTTCTGACCTCCCGACGACCGTTCTCGGGGGCTCCAGCTTCGGCGGGTCGGAGATGCTTTCGAAGGCAGGGTTCGACCTCCATGGGCTCAGGCTGTACATCCGAGAATCCCGCAGTGAGTTAACGCCCTCGCTCCATGCCGCCAACATCCGCTTGCCCGTGTCCCGGAAGCCAGCCAAGCTGTCCATCTTCTCGCGAACTGCCGGGGCGGTGTCGGCGACGGCATCGCTGATGCGTTCGACCATAAGCCGCTGCTCCTTTTCCGGGATGCCGAGGTTGGCGGCGATGAACCGGGCGAGTGTCTTGCCGGGGAGCCACGTCTTCTTGCCCATCAGGCCGATGCCGGGAGGGTTGTGCTGGTACCCGGCATAGACCGATGTCGTGAAGAAGTCGTAGGCGGGAGCGAGGCTGGCATCGTCCCGCGATGTGTAGAGCAGAGCGATGTTCTTCGCGTGGCAATCGGCGTTCCGCAGAGCGTAGGTCAGCAGCAGCAGCGCAGTCAGCTTCTGGAAGGTCTCGTAGTGGTCTCGCCCTGGCACGTGCGCCCGTACGGCCTTGGCGATTCTCTCCCACGTGGTTTCGTACTTCTGAGCAGGGCGTAGTCCAAGCAGCGAACAAAAGTCCTCCAGAGCACGGAAGGGCTTTCCGGTCTCGTCCACATCGAAACGATGCACCACGAGGACGTTGCCATCTTCGGAGAGTTCCGTCTTGGCCGTGGGCACCAACTTCGCCACGACCTGCATACACAGGTGCTCGTTGGCCGTCGCGAACGGGAGCCGCGAAGACGAGCCCTTGACGATGTGTCGGTGAGTTAGCAGGGTCGCCTTGGGATGCTTCCCCAGTCCGGTCTTCTTCTGCTTCTCCACATCGAGGAACTTAGGCAAGACGCCCGAGACCCCGCTGCTCGCGTGCTCCCGCACCAGCTGCGAGAACGCCTCCTCGGAGTTGTCCCCCTTGAGCAATTCGGCCACTTCGATTGGCTTGGCCGGTTCGTCCAGTACAGCACCCTGTGGGGCCACCTTTAGCCGTCCCACCATGTTGCGGCCAATCACCGAGAGAAGGGCGACCGGGCTGGCACCAATGTGCGGCCCAAATTCCTCCTGCAAAACTTGCAGCAGATAGCCCTCGGGCAGGTTCATGCGAAAGATGGGGTGAAGTTCGTCGTCCCACGGGTATGATTCGGTCCGGACAGGCATCGTCAACGAGACAAGATTCGCTGACGCTGCATCCGGCGTGTAGGCCATGATGCTACGGAAGTCTCCCACTTGCTCCAGCACGCCGACATGCCTGTCGAGCACGTGAACGTTCAGCTTCATATACCACCCCGTTCACGCCGTAATTCATCGAGGGCGCCAGCCGCTCCAACTTCGGTGAAGCTTATCTCCAGTCCAAGAACAGCGAGGACAGCCAACAGCTTGCGTGAACCGAACTCCGATAGCTGCCCTCGCTCAAATCGAACGAGAGTCTCCCGCGTGAGCGCGGTGCGCCTGGCAACCTCGCTCTGGCTCAACTTAAGAGCCTTGCGCTTTGCCGCGGCCGCCTCGCCGAGTTCCACAATAGTCTGCATTAGTGATATATACATCACTTTTTGCAATCATGCAAGCTTAAAGTGATTATAATATCACTTTTCATAGCTGCACCCTGCAGTGCAGTCGAGCACGCCGTTGAATGACGTGACACCTTGGCCGACCGAATATCATCACTACATCATTACCGCTAAGGAAATCGACACTCGTCGCATAGGACGCAAGGTGCTCGTCACTCATCGCAGATTGGTGAGGTATGCTTCGGGAACCCAAGCCGGGGAGGCTTGCGTAGCGAAGGAGACTTGCTGAATTTGCCATTTTGGATTCGCTCCAGTTTCAGATACCCTACTTTCAACAGCGACCAAACTATGGTTCACCGTGGGTAAGGTTCTCTGTCTAATACCAAGTCGCGGGGCGGATTCACTAAGTTCGCGCCAGAAATCGTGTAAACCGTTCATATCAAACAACTTATGACTTCATGCGATTGTCCATTCTTCGGCACCAGAGATTTCCAAGTGATTTAGAATGAGCCGCCTTCGGGTGGCCTTTGCTGTTTGGCCTGTACCATAAGACGGGGAGATTGAATGAAAGGCGCTCTGTATCTCTGTTTGGCTGTCGCAATCTCGTGTTGCTGCTTTGCCCAGACGGGCGACGCCACGTATGCGGCGATGGACGGCTCAACCCAACTGATGGTGGTGACCACGCCGGATTGGAATGCGGTGGATGGGCGGCTGCAACGGTATGAGCGCCCCGGACCCGACCAGCCGTGGAGGGGCGCCGGGGACCCAATTCCGGTGGTGGTTGGGAAAAAGGGCATGGGTTGGGGGTTGGGCATTGCGCCGGTGGATCGAATGCGTGGAGCGGGCGACCCGGTGAAGCAGGAGGGCGATGGGAAGTCGCCGGCCGGCGTTTTCAGCCTGGGTACAGCGTTTGGATTTGCGGCAAAGGCGCCGGGCGAGTGGAAGATGCCGTATCTCGAGCTCACGCCATCGATCGACTGCGTAGACGATGCGCAATCTAGCCGCTACAACACGATTGCGGACCGCTCGACGGGGACGCCGGATTGGAACAGCGCGGAACACATGCGCGCGGTGGGCGAGGCTTATCGCTGGGGCGTGGTGGTGGACCAGAATCCTGCGCCGGCGAAGAAGAACGGCGGCTCGTGCGTATTCCTGCACGTGTGGAGCGGTGCGGGTCATGGGACTGCCGGGTGCACGGCGATGCCGCGGGAGCGGATCGAGGCTGTTCTCGGGTGGCTGAGTCCTGCGGCGAGGCCGGTGCTGGTGCAGATGCCGGTTGGGGAGTACGAGCGATTGCGGAAGTCGCTGGGGCTGCCCGCGTTGGCTGGCGGCGGCACGCATTGACGGATCGGAAAGAGATGCGGAGCCGAAGAGCGCACCGCGGGGGCTGAACAGGCTGCTGAAAAAGGCCTGTTTCCGTCCATTGAAATCCAAAAAACGTCCCTCAGTGGCTGAAGCCGTCATTGATTCTAAGGCGTTTATGGCACGACTGAACATGTTGGTGAAAAACTCCTGGTCTGCCAGAAATTGGAAGAAGTGGCGCAGGGGCTAAAGCCCTTTCTCTCAATCTAGAGCGGTTTCAGGATAGGTATACCCTATCTGCACTACTGCGAGGTCGCCGCTCCTTGGGGTCGCGTCGACTTGAGTGTATTCCCTTTGGGTACGGCAATCCTGAAACCGCTATAAACGGCTTGCGGCGCGAGTAAACTCGCACCCTGATACAAAGCCCGTCGAAAGGGGAGTTTTTCACCAAGCTTTGAAGTCGTGCCCTTTCAAAAAAATGAGGCCCCGGTCAGCAATGCGCCGGGGCCTTAAGTTTTTTTGCGGCGGCTGGGTTAGAAATCTACGCGGACGCCGAACTGCATTCTGCGGTAGGTGGAGAGGGGCACGGTGTAGGTGCCGACGGTGTTGTTGCCTGTGCTCCCCGACAAGCCGTTCAGGCTGGGGTCGAAGCGGATGGAGTTGGAGATGTTGTAGGCCTCGGCAGCGAACTTCAGCGTGGCCCAGTCGCCCAGGTTCCAGCTCTTCATCAGGGATGAGTCGATGTCGAAGTAGCCGTCTCCGCGGAAGACGTTGCGGTTCCCAGCTTCGCCTGCGTAGGGAAGGCGGATGGGGTTGCCGAAGAAAATCCCATTGTTGATGGAGGCGGCGGTGGTGGAATCGAAGACATGAGGAATTCCGTTGGTGATGTTGCGGTGGGTGTGAACGCCGCCGACGTTGAAGGTCATGGAGGGGTTGTTGTAATTGGTGGGATAGGCGGGGGATTCAAGGCTGAAGGGCAGGCCGCTGGTCCAGCGCCCCAGGCCGGCCCATTGCCAACCACCAACTAGAGCGTCGACAACGCGGTTGGAGTCGCCGAACACGGCTTTGCCACGACCAACGGGGAGTGCGTAGACCCAGTCGGTGGTGACCAGGCTGTGGGTGTCGAAGTCGGAGACGCCCCGGTTGAGCTTGGGGTTCCATGTGTTCTGGATGGCGAAGTTGACGAAGCCGTTGTCCGTATTGGAAAAGATCCCGCCGTAATTGCCGCTGACGCGCTCCGTCTCGGAGCCGTAGTCGAGGGATTTGGAGAAGGTGTAGCTTGCGTCGATCGTCAACCCGTGTGAGGCGGGATGGCGGAGGGTAAACTGCAGCGCGTTGTAGGAGCTGTTGCCGATGGAGGCCATGGAGTAGAGCGAGGAGAACTGGTCGCTCCAGAAGGTGGACTGGTTTGCGCCGCCCGGGGTGAACGGACTGCCGGGGAAAATGCCAAAGACGTCGAGAATCGCCAGCCCCAGGGTTTCGCCGTTAGTGTAGCGCTCCGGCGCCCAGGCATTGTTGAAGGTGGCCTGGGTGGCGTTTTCGCCCATGTAGTCCGTGTTCTTCATGTAGGGAAATACATTCTCGAAGTAGGGAATTGCCGGAATGTTGTTGTTCACTTTGATCCCGTTTGGTCCGAATGGGGCGTCATCCACCTCTTTCGACAGGATCCTGGCGGCGCTGAAGTAGTCTCCTCCACCGGCAGGGTCAACGTAATCGGTCGGCTCGGCGAGATCGAGTTCGTGGAGCAGGTGATGACCAAGGCGGCCGACGTAGGCCTGTTCCAGCGTGAATCCGCCGGGCAACTGGTGCTGCAGGGATACGTTAAAGGACTCGGCGTAGGGCGTCTTGATGTGGTTGTCCATGCCCCAATCGATAGCGAATCCGTCAACTGGCGGGGTGAAGGGGAAGGTCTGGGTGGGCGAGAACGGGGGCAACGGGATATTGGGCAGGTTGTGCGGGCCGGTAAAGCGGGGCGCGTTCTCGTAGCCCAACTCGTCCGCCCCATTCGTGATGCCGGCAGTGAGGCCGTAGGAGCCGGTGGTGTCAAAGGTATTGACCAGGGACTCTCCGTAGTGGTCGTAGTACATGCCTGCACTGGCGCGGAGTGTGGTTCTTCCATTGGGCGCCCAGACGATGCCGGCGCGTGGAGCAAAGTTGTTTTTCTGTTCGGGCCAGTAGGCGGGCGCGTGGTTGGCTTTGCCGGCGGGAGCGAGGGAAATGATGGGTTCGTAGACTTCGCTTTGCTGCGCCGCGGATTCACGCTTCTTGTACCAGGTATCGGTATCGATAGTGGGCGCAATCTGCTGGCCGTGGGTCTCATAGGGGGTCTGGAGCAGGGTGTAACGCACGCCGAAGGTGACGGTGATGTTGGGGCGGGCGTGCCAGGTGTCCTGTACGTAGCCCTCCCACTCGTTGGCGTGGAAGTTCTTACTGATTGGTGCGCCCGGAGCAAGCGCCGTGCCGGTGGTAGGGCCGGTGATCGAGTAGTTGTAGACGTTGGTCAACTCGGGGATGACCCCCATGAGATCGGCCCAGGCCTGGCTCCATTGGTTGGTAAAGCCCGAGGCCATGTTTGCCGGCACCGGCAGATTACCGAAGGTTGAGAGGGTGCTTGCGTACGCGTAGTTGGTGCTTGCGTTGTCAAATGAGCCGTTATTGCTGCTGTGGTTGTTCGTGACGCCGCGCCAGTTGCCGCCAAAGGCGAAGGTGTGCGTGCCCTTGTTCCAGGTGAGGGTGTCAGTGATGTTGTTCACCGGGACATGGAGCAGGGTGGAGCCAGTCTGCGCGGTGGGCTGGGTAAGCCCCGCGATGTCAACCCACACGCCGGGGGCGATGCCGCCGCTTTGCCAGCCCTGACGGATATAACCGTAGCGCGCGTCGTTGACGATGTGGGCAGTGGGAATCCATGTGTGGCCGAAGCTCATGCCCTTGGTGTTGTTGTCATAGAACGAGGCGGCGGGCTGTCCAGGAAAGTTCTCGTCGCCGGCCTGGATATCTTTCTGGAGATTGCCGCGAAAGAAGAAGTGATTCTTGCTGTTCATGTTGTAGTCGATCTTGGCAATGCTGGTGTTGAGCGTGGAGGGCGCGGGGGACGAGAAGAAAATCTCTCCGCTGTTGAGGCCGCCGTCACCACCAATGGCGCTGGTGGTGGTGGGCTCAGTGGAAAGATATGTATTCACGGCTTTGTTGGCTCCGGCGCCCTGAGGGCAGACCGGCGCGCCGTTGAAGGTGTTCGTGGTGCAGGCGGCATCCGCCGTTACAACTTGTTGGGCCGTGAGTGTATCCGTCTGGCCGGTTGTCGCGTCGGGGTAATTGAGGCCGCCGCTCATGAAGGTGGGCGTGGGCACAGTGGCTCCGACGACATCGTGGGTGGCAATGCGCTGGCCTTCGTAGTTGAAGAAGAAAAAGAGCTTGTCTTTGAAGATGGGACCGCCGAGGCTACCGCCGAAGGTGTTCACCAGATAAAAGGGCGGGGTGTTCGGCGCACCGGTGGACACATCGTTGTACTTGAGGAAGTACTGGTTGGCGACGACGTTGTCAGGGCGATAGTACTCGTAGAGCGCGCCATGAAACTTGTTGGTTCCGCTCTTGGTGACGAGGTTGACCTGTGCGCCGGAGGAGCGGCCCGAGGCCGCGGTGCCGTTGGAGGTGGTGACGCGAAATTCCTCAGTGGAGTCGAGCGTGGAGCGCAGGATGCCGGTGAAGGCGGTGCCGAAGATCTGGTCGTTGTCGTCGAGTCCGTCGAGAGTGATGTTGCCCTGGTCAGAGCGTCCGCCGGCGACTGCGCCCTGGCGGCTGTCACTGACTTCAGAACCCATGTAGAGAACGCCGGGCTGGAGGCTGAGCAGGCTGATCGGGTTGCGGCCATCCATGGGCAACGCCTCGATGGTGGTGGTGCCGACCGAGTTGCCCATGGTGGCGTCAGTGAAGTTGAGCGTCTCCGCCGAGGAGCTTACGTCTACGGTGACCGCTTCAGCCTTCACGCTGAGGACGAAGTCGATGGTGGCCGGCTGGTCAACGAGCAGTTCCGCAGTGCGGGTCTGGGTGGCAAAGCCACTGGAAGCGATGGTGACGAGGTAGTGGGCAGGAGAAACAATCGGGAAGATGTAATATCCTGCGGTGTTGGAGACAGCACGATAGGCGTTGCCGGTGGCGGTGTCAGCGATGGAAACGGATGCGCCCTGGACAAGTGCACCGCTGGTGTCGCGGATGACGCCGCGCAGCGACGTGGTTGCAGTCTGGCCGAATGAGAATGGAACAAGGGAAAGGATGCAACAAAGCATCCATCCCAAATGGGATCGTTTCATGCCTGCTCCTCCAAAAGAGTGGGGCTTACAGTTGTTTTGATTTCGGTGTGGAGTTGACAGAGTCCACGAGGGGCGAAGATCGTGAACCCTAAGATGGGCGATGCGTCCCGGGAAATGAATTGCGCCGCTCGGACGAGATCGAAGTGGCCGATGGAGCGGTGCAAAAGCGAATCAGACTTTCACGGAGGCAACCTTGGGGAACATCGCCTGACAGAATGAGAATCCTATTCTGTAGGAAACTTACAAACATTTCAACATAAATGCGCATAAGTCTCTCTTAAACAAGCGAAGCTCAAATTCAGGGCCTTGGGGCGTGGGGGCTGCCCTTCCTTCCTGCATCGTGTGCCTGGCGCGGCTTCAAGTGAAGCTGAGCACATGAGGAGACGCTGGAACACCCCTTCCCGCGACAGATCAATGCGACGGATAGAGCAGCGCCTTTTCTCTTTCCACTTCAAAGGCCGCGAGCGCGGGGCGCCAGGCCTCGGCGATGCGCTGGGGATCGTGGCCGGCGGTGAGATCGTCCAGGACGCTCTGATTCTCAAGCAGGGTCTTCATCTTCTGCAGCTGGAATTTTTCCGGAAACAAACGATGCAGCGCCGAGGCGATCTCGATGCCCAGTTCGGGCGCATCGAGGGTGTTGCGATCGGTGAGCAGGATGCGGACGCCGTGGCAGAGTTCGCCGGCGTAGGGATAGGGCTTTTGCGGCGTGAAGTCGATGGAGAGAAAGCGAACGCCAGGCAGGCTGCGGCGATTGAGCAACTGGGCCAATGCACGTCCGTCAGTCCCGTGTCCGTCGATCCAGGGCGCGCCGAAGAGTTCAAAGGGTGTGTCCGTACCGCGGCCGACGGAGATGTTGGCGGCGTCGAAGAGTCCGAGCGCGGGGTAGAGCGTGGCTTCTTCAAGGTCACGCAGGTTGGGCGATGGGTTGATCCAGGTGAGATTGGTGGAGTCAAACCAGTCGCCGCGCTGCCAGCCCCGCATGGCTACAACGGTGAGTGGCGCGTTGAGGTTGCGCTGTTGATTGAAGAAGCGTGCCAGCTCGCCGATGGTCATGCCGTGGCGCACGGGAATGGGCATGTAGTTGATGTAGCTTTCGTGGCCGGCATCAGAGAACGGACCTTGCACGAAGGAGCCGGTGATGGGATTGGGGCGGTCAAGAACGACGATCCCGGTGCCGGTTTTGGCGGCTGCCTCAAGAAAATATCCAACCACCGTTTCATAGGTGTAAAAGCGCACTCCTGCGTCTTGAAGATCGATGACGACGACATCGAGGGTGCGGAGAGTTTCGAGCGAGGGACGGCGCTGGGCGTCGGTTGCGCCGTAGAGACTGACGATGGGAAGACTGGTTGCGGGATCGACGCCGCTAGGCACGCCGGGTGAATCGAGAGCGCCGGCGATGCCGTGTTCAGGGCTGAAGAGCGTGGTGAGCGCGAGGCCGGGAATCGACTGCGACGCATCGTGGAAGAGGACGTCGATGGTGCGTTGGCCGTTGGCGTCGACTCCGGTCTGGTTGGTCAACAGGCCCAGGCGCAGCTTGCCGTTGTGCTGCTTTGCAAGGTCGGCCAGTTCGCTGAAGCGATCGGACTCGAGAACATCGATGCCGGTTTTGACTTCGGCGTTGCGCGCGGCCCAGCGGCGCGCACCGGAGAGGGATTCGTTGTAGCCGGTAATCTTTGCGGAGAGCGCGCCGTTATCCGCATGGATGCCCAGCGCGGCGGCGGCCACGTCCGCGACCTTGCCGCGCAGTGCGGTGACGCTTTTGGGGCCGTTGGGATGAACGGAGTTGGCGAGCAGGATGACGTAGGAATCGCTGGTGGGATCGATCCACAGCGATGTGCCGGTGAAGCCGGTGTGGCCGAAAGAACCGACGGGGAAAAGCGAGCCGCGATTGCTGGAGTAGGGCGAATCGATGTCCCAACCAAAGCCGCGCAGCGCGGTGCCGTTGGCGGGTTGCTCGGGAGCGACCATTTTTTGGAGCACCGTTTGCGAGAGCGGGAATTTGCTGGGACGGCCGGCGAGGCGATCGAGGAGATTCTGCGCGTAGATTGCGACATCGTCGGCTGTACTGAAGAGACCGGCGTCCCCGGCTACGCCGTCCATGCGGCGCGCGGTGGGATCGTGCACTACGCCGCGGAGCATGACGCCCTGGTCGTATTGCGTGGGGGCGATGTTTGGAATCCAGGATGCGGGCGGAAGAAAGCGCGTGTGCGTGAGGCCGAGCGGCTCGATGATGTTGCGCCGCGCGTATTCATCGAGCGAGAGGCCGGAGAGCTTTTCAACCAGCGCGCCGAGCACGATGTAGTTGATGTCGCTATAGACAAATTGCACGCCGGCAGGATGGTTTGGCTCGACGGCAAAGGCGCGCGCGAAGCCTTCCTGCTTGCCTTGCCCCTGCTTGCCCGGCCAAGAATCAGTGAGCGAGAGATCGGGGGGAAGGCCGCTGTAGTGGGTGAGCAACTGGCGAATGGTGATGTCCTGCTTGCCGTTGGCGGCGAAGTCGGGAAGGTACTTGGAGACGGGATCGTTGGGACTGAGTTTGCCCTGCTCGTAGAGCTGCATGACGGCGGTCGCGGTCATGAGGGGCTTGGTGAGCGACGCCATGTCGAAGATGGTGTCGAGGGTCATGGGCTCCTGCGTGGGTTCAAGCGAGCGAGAACCGTAGCAATGGCGATAGACGATCTGGCCGTTGTGGCCAATGATGAGAACCGCGCCGGGGATTTGATGTTCTTCGACGGCTGTATTGAGGAGACGGTCTTCGGCGGAGAAGTCGGGCTGAGTTGGAATCTGCGCGGCAGCCGCGTGTGCGCAGAGGAAGAGCGCGAGAAGAGATAGAGGAAGGCAGAGAGTGCGGCGCACGCTAGAGGGTCCTTTCAGCAGCGGAATTATCCGCGGGGAAGATGAGGCTGGCTGCGTAGCCGACGGCGCATGTAACCAGCGAGCCGATGAGGACGAACCATGTCCACGCGACCTTGGGGAAAACGATCGGCAGGATTGAAAAAGCGATCGGGCGTGGCTGGAGCCACAGGAGCAGATTCACGACACAACCGGCAACCATACCGGCAATGGTACCGCTTTCATTGGCCCTGCGGGTGAGCGTGCCGAGCAGGAAGACGCCGAGCATTGCGCCGGAAAGAACGGATGCGATGGAAAGACCCAACTCGACGACATGGCCGCCGCCGCGGGAGAGAATGGCGAGCACGCTGAGAACGAGCGCCCAGAAAAGCGTCATGGCCCGCGAGAGCTTGATGCGGCGCGGCTGCGAGGTTTCAGGATGGCGAGGAAGATAGAAGTCGACAACGGAGGTGGAGGCCAGCGCGTTGAGAGCCGCGCTGAGGTTGGACATGGCGGCGGCGAGAATGGCGGCGATCATGAGGCCGGCGATTCCAACCGGCATTTCGCCGACGATGAATGCGGGAAAGATGCGGTCTGGACCGGCAGAAGGAGCCGCGCCGGCGGAGCGGTAGTAGATAAACAGCCCTGCGCCGATGAGCAGGAAGAGCGCGAACTGGAAGCAGATGATGACGCCGCTGACCATGAGTGCGAGGCGCGAATCGCGCAGGTTTCTTGCGGCGAGAAGACGCTGCACCATGAGCTGGTCGGTGCCATGGCTGGCCATGGTGAGGAAGCATCCGCCGATGAGGCCGGCCTGGAAGGTGTAGGTCTCCGAGATGTTCCAGGAGAAGTGGAAGACGGTGAGCTTGTGAGCCATGGATGCGCCAGCGAGCAGGGCGTGGAAGCCGCCGGGGATCTTGTTGCAGATGGTAAAGAACGCGACCACGGAACCAATGCCATAGAGAAGCACCTGCAAAACGTCGGTCCAGATGACAGCGGTCATTCCACCCTCATATGTGTAAAAGAGTGTGAGGGCGGTGAGGATGGCGATGGAGGGAACGTCGCCGGCGCCGATGGCGATGCCGACGACGATGGCGACGGCGAAGACGCGCACGCCCTCAGCGGCAGCGCGCATGACCAAGAACAGGAATGCGGTGAAGCGGTGCAGGCGCGGCCCGAAGCGCTGGCCGATGAGCTGATAGGCGGTGAGGAGTTCACCGCGAAAGTAGCGGGGCAGAAAGAGAATGCAGATGACGATGCGGCCGAGCATGTAGCCGAGACCCAGTTGCAGAAATCCGAAGTCGCCGGTGTAGGCGAGGCCGGGCACGCTGATGAGAGTAAGCGTAGTGGTTTCGGCGGCGACGATAGAGAGAGCGATGGCCCACCACGGGATGTTTCGATCGGCAAGAAAATAGGCGCGCAGCGAGCCCTGATTCGCTTTGCGGAAGCGCAGGCCGAAGAGTGTGATGCCGACGAGATAGGCGAGCACCAGTGCGAGATCGACGAAGCGCAGATGAGGGCCGTGGGCGGTGAGCAGATTCATGGGCGGCTCCAGGACCCCCTGCGGCAAGATCAGTTGTTTCCCAGGTCTCAAGAGCGAGACCTGGTGTAGTCCGCCGCAAATAGGGTCATTTTCAGGCGGCACTACTTTGACATCGAATTGCCTGAAACCATCCCTCAGGGGCTAGAGCGGTTTCAGGATAGGTATACCCTATCTGCACTACTGCGAGGTCGCCGCTCCTTGGGGTCGCGTCGACTTGAGTGTATTCCCTTTGGGTACGGCAATCCTGAAACCGCTATAAAGCCTCGGTCGTTCCACGCCGTTTGCGGCACGACTGAAGTCGTGCCCTTTCAAAACATAAACGACCATCTGTGTGGCGGACTCCACTGGGGCACCCAGAATTGGAGTTGAAACTACAAAACCTCTTGGTCGCGGTACTAATGCACGGACGGCGGAATACCGATCTCTTCTGGCGTGGGAAGCGTGCGAGTGCGGCTCCATTGCAGGCGGGCGGCGTTGAGCTTGCTGCTGCGCTGCATCCACAGTTGCATGGCGGCGTCGTAGCGGGCGGTGACATTTTCAAGCCAGAAGGGACGATTCTCCATGAGCCACAGATCGCTGAAGCGCGAGCGCAGGTAGCTGTATCCATCGCGCAGGTCCTCGCACTCGCCGTTGTTGCCGGAGACGGCGTAGAGATCGCTTGAAGCGTGGCGGCTGATCTCGGGGTCCTTCATTCCGTCGTAAAGACGGCGATAGCCCGCGGCAATCGCATCCGCAGTTTGAAACTTGAAGGCGAGAAAGTCAATGCGGCGCGCGCCGAGATCGATGGCATCGAGCGCCTCCGGCTCGCGCTGCTTGCCTGACGCCTTTGCGTGGGCGATGAGGGTGAGGGCGCGCTCGGCGTCGAGACGAATCTCGGCGGCGATGGGCCGGATTTTTGCGGCAACCAACTGGCCATCGGGGCTCCACGGGTCGTCCCAGAAATAGACGTCGCGCGCGTCTTCGAGGTCAGCTTTGGCGAGCAGCTTGTGCGCTTCAATGAGGGCACGCTGAGCCTCATCGATGTCACCGCCGATATCGCCGTGAAAGACGGGGCCGTAGTCGTTCTGGAACTGGGCGATGTCACTTGACGCTGGCTGCCATGCGGCCGCGGCGCCGTAGAGAATGCCGTACCAGTCTTCAAGGAAGAGGCCTTCGCCGTCGTCATCCCACACGGTGTTGAGCAGGCCGGTGCTGCCGGCTTTCTGGCCTGCGGCGGCGAAGCCCTGGATGTTGCGCAGACCGAGATCGAAGTCGGGATAGACGCGGTTCCAGTTGTTCACGCCGGGTGAAACCCAGGTCTCCATGCCGGCATGGGTGTAGGGGTCGAGCCATGGGCCATAGCCATCCGGTTCCGGATCGTAATCCCACGCGACGGCAATCATGTCCTGGGGAAGGCGCGGGACCAGGTTGGGGCTCTTCATGGCGATGTCTCCCCAGAAGAGCAGGCGGCGATGGAGCGGGGTGAGCTCATGATGAATCTGTGAAAGGAAGTCGATGTAAACCGCGCCAAGGCCGCGCTGGTTGACTTCATTCTGCGTCTGCCCATGGCCCAGTTCCTCGGTTTCATCGGCGCCGACGTGGAGAAACGGGCTGGGATAGACGGCGGCGAGGTCGTTGAACCACTGACCGATGAGCTTGATGGATCCGGGCTGGCCGGGGGCGAGCACGGAGCCGCTGGGAACCTCAGCAAGCGGCGCGTATTGCTGCCAGTTGAACACCTTGTGGAGATGGCCGAAGGCTTCCTGCTCGGGAATGATGGTGACGTGGAAGGGCCGCGCGTAGGCGACCAGGGCCCTGGCGTCTTCAACCGACATGGAGCCGCCGGGGAGGGCAGGGAGCGGATTCGACGGGTACTGCATGGTGTTTTCAAAGTAGGGCGAGTAGACGTTGATCTTGTAGGCGGCGAAGGTGCGGATTTGCTTCTTCTGGAACTCGAGGGTGGGGACGGGGCCGCGCGAGAGGTCGTCGTGGACGCCGCGATAGTGCATGGCCGGCCAGTCGCGCACCTTGCAGCCGGTGAGGGAGGGGCCGTCCGCACCAGGGTTGACCAACTGCTTGAGGGTCTGCGCGCCGTAGAAGATGCCTTCGGCGGTATGGGCGATGACGTAAACGTCGTGAGGGTCAATGATCAGCACGTAGCCTTCGGCGCGGACAGGCTCGTCGAGGGAGAGCTTTTCGCGGCTGAGGATGTGCTGGGCTGATGGATCGTTATCGCGGAGGAGATGGATGCGGACGGCGGATTTGGCGTCTTGCAGAGAGATGCCGCGCAGCTTGAGATCGGCGGAGAGATCGTCGGCTGCGAAGGCGTCTTCCGGGTCGTGGCCGGGGACGAGGATGGTGACGCCGGCGGCGAGCGAGAGATCGGGCGCGCGCTCGAACTCACGCGGCTGCGGGATGAGCGGCGGGCGGGATGAGCCAGCGGCGGACCAGGCGGGTGAGATCGCGAAGAGGGAAAGCAGGAGGGCAAGAGAAGTGTAGATGGGCCTCGACATTTCTCCATCTTCGATTGTTTTAGCGCGGAAGTCCATGGAGGAGTGTGGGTTGGTGATTTTTTGTTGGGTGTTGGGGCAACCTGGGGAGCGAGTGGGAATGGTCTAGGATGGGGGGATGGAGCCATTGCTCGACATCCGCGACCTGCACATTCGCTTTGGTGCGAACGAGGCGGTGCGCGGGGTGAGCCTGACGCTTGAGGAGGGCGAGGTGCTGGGGCTGGTGGGCGAGTCGGGGTCGGGCAAGAGCGCGACGGCGCTGGCGATTCTGGGCCTGCTGGGACCGGCGGCGCGGGTGGATGGGCAGATTCTTTGGCGAGGGGCTGGAGCCGGTTCGATAGATCTTTTGCGGCAGCCGGCGGGTGCGTTGCGGCATCTGCGGGGGCGGGAGATTGCGATGATCTTCCAGGAGCCGATGACGGCGCTGAACCCGGTGATGACGATCGGGCGGCAGGTGGAGGAGGCGGCCGAGGCGCACTCGCTTTCCTGGACGAAGCGGGCCTGGACGGGGAGAGAGGCGAAGCGGAAGGCGATTGCGGCGCTGGAATCAGTGGCTATTCTGGATGCGGCGCAGCGGTACGGCGACTTTCCGCACCAGTTTTCAGGGGGACAGCGGCAGCGCATACTGATTGCCATGGCGCTGATCAACAAGCCGCGGCTGCTGATTGCCGACGAACCGACCACGGCTCTGGATGTGACGGTGCAGGCGCAGGTTCTGGAACTGTTGAAAGACCTGCAACGGCAGCATGGGCTGGCCATGCTGTTTATTTCGCATGATTTGGCGGTGGTGGGTGAAGTGGCGAGCCGGGCGGGGGTGATGCGGGCGGGGCAGGTGGTGGAAACCGGGCCCTGCGCACGCTTGCTGACCGCGCCGGAACATCCTTATACAAAGAGCCTGCTGGCGGCGGTGCCTACACTGCGGACGGACAGAGACAGGCCGTTGGCGATGGTGGGAAGCTGAGCGGGTCAGCTGTCAGCTTCTTGCACCCAGCCTCCCAGATTTCAGAATCGGGGATCTGGGGCACTCGGACCCGCGGTGGGGCGGGCGCAGCTTTGCGCCAGAGGGATGGGCCAGGCAGGGACGGCAGCGAATTGACCGGGTTTTGTTCCGCAAACGCCGGGTTTGCCGGGGCAAACTGTTTTTGACATGCAAAGTGGCTTCGGAACGATACAATTCCTTCAAAACAGGTCTCGAAACGGGAGGTTCCAGTTAAATAGATGACCACACTGAATCAGTGGAAAACCTGGGTCAAGAAGCTAGGGTATGCGGAGAAGAAGCGGGCTGAAAGGAGAACCCCGTCAGGGTTCACGGCCCGGCGGCGGAACAACGCCAACTCGGAACCGGCCACCATCAGAGATATCAGCACGACGGGACTTCAGATCGTGACAGAAGAACGCTGGCCTCTTGGTGAGTTGATCCCATTGACAGTGGAGGTAGAACGATTGTCGGAGGATCGTTCAGAGCCTCAGATTACAGTGCAGGCACGGGTTGCCCGGTACGCGCCGGATGGCATCGGATTGGAGTTTGTTCTGCCGGAGGGCCTGGATCCAAACATTTGGACAGCCTTGCTGACAGGCGCAATCGTTCTGGAGGGTCCGAAGGACGCTCTGTACCGACTGAAGGTGCTCCGCACAGTCTTGTTCCTGAGCCGACTTTGCCACGCCGAAGCCCGCGAAGCCATTCTGCTGCTTGGCGGAGAACTGGATCAGCAAAGAACTGCACGAGCGCTGGAGATTGCACACCGCGCGGAAGAGCTGCTGGAATCAGAGCCCGATGCCGACAAGATGCGCGCCGATCCACAGCTCATCAAAAACATCCTGAGGCATGGTTCCTGGTCAGATGGTTTGACAGAGCAGTTGTGGGCCGGTCTTCTGGCTACATCCTGCACCGCGGATGGAAAGGACGAGTCCAATCAGGCCTTTTCCGACATGGTGGTGAATATCTCGAACACTCAATGCCGGATCTTCATTTCCGCATGCAAAAAGGCAATGGAGCTCAAGACCGGAACCGAGGATTCTGCCGCAACTCGAGTGACCTTTACGCCGAAACAAATGGTGCGGCTCAGTGGCATGGTCGATGTTGGAAGGATTGGCACGGACGTCGCCTATCTATTCAACGCGGGAATTCTGGAAAAGAACTTTGACTTTACGTCGTATATTCCTGCGGAAAGCTTTGATATCACTCCAACGCCACTGGGACTTGAACTCTACAAACGCTGCAAGGGGGATTCCATCCGTCTTGATACAGCGCCGGCCGTATCGCAGGGCGCCCCGAGCTTGCCGAAGGCCTAAGCACTTGCAGTGCGGCAGACGCTCGGCACCTGCAGTGCGGCAGACGCTCGGCACCTGCAGTGCGGCAGACGCTCGCGGGAGGCTCGCACGGGCATGGTCGCTTCCCACCGCTGCGGCGAAGAGACGGGATCGGGGCGGCTCAGGGGAACCGGGCTATACTCTTCCCATGAACCTGCAATCTTGGATGGATGCCGCATGAGGGGTGTGGCATTTCGTTGCGCGGCAGTGCTGCTGGTCGCCTTATCGGTGTGTGCGGCGCAGAGCACGCAGACCACCCGCCACGCCAAGAAGCCGCCCAAGCCGGAGCCGACGCAGCAGGAGCTGTTTGACTACGTGCGCAGCCAACTGCTGGCCCTGAGCACCAGCGACGGGGTGAATAACAACCTGGAAGTCACGTACGATATGTCCACTTCGGTGCTGTCGATCACACGGCCCGACGGGCACTGCAATATTTTCCTGGCCAACCTGGACCCGAACAGCGCGCTGTGGGAGATCTTCGATCCGAGCGACTCGTACCGCACCCGCGAGCAGGTGCTGCGCCTGACGCTGACCTCGCTGAATGGAAAGAGCGCGCGTACCTGCTACGACGCCCACGACCAGGTGGACCCAACCATGGCGCCCAACCGCGCGCGGCTGCTGTTCTCGCTGGCCGGGACGAACGCCGACACCGGCTTTACAGACAAGATGGACAAGGCGATCAAGAAGCTGATTGTGCTGGCTGGGGGCAATCCGCAGAAGGATATTTTCTAGGGTTGTGGGATTTCAGCAGACGCACGTCCGCCTCTCGGCGGCCCGAGAGGCGGAGTGGACGTGCGCAGGTTCAGTTATTCGGCTGCGGCTTCTTCGGCAACAGGCTCAGCGGCGGCCTCAGGGGCGACTTCCGATGAGGCATCGGCGGCGACCTTGACCTTGACGTGGGCCGTGACTTCGCGGTGGAGCTTGATGGCCACCGTGAATTCGCCCAGGCTCTTGAGGGGCTCGGCGAGCTGAATCTTGCGGCGATCGACTTCAAAGCCCTGGGTGGCGAGATCGGCGGCGATGTCGGCCGAGGTGACGGAGCCGAACAGGTGGCCGGCTTCGCCCGACTTGCGGGTAAAGCTGAGCACCACGGGCTCGAGCTTGGCGACGAGCAGTTCAGCCTGGGCCTTCTCAGTAGCGGAGCGGCGGGCGGCGGAGTTCTTCATCTGCTCGATGACGACCTTGTTGGCTTCAGTGGCCTGCATGGCCAGCTTGCGCGGCAGCAGGAAGTTGCGTCCGTAGCCGTCTGCGACCTTGACCACGTCTCCGCGGCTGCCCAGGTTGACTACGTCTTCTTTCAGAATGACTTCCATGACAAATTCTCCAATGTGGCGCCGGGCGCCTTTGTCCTTTTGGACGAGAGCGGCGGCGATTGAACAGTGCAGCGCGGCAATGCCTGCGCTCGCGTGAATTGAATCGCCGGCAGTGACGGCACGAATGAATCCGTGCCCTTTCAAAGCGGCGACTAAGCCGGCGTGGCTCTAGTGCCGGGTTGCGAACGGCAGCAGGGCGATGTTCCGGGCTTGCTTGATGGCGCGAGTCAGGCGGCGCTGGTGGGTGGTGCAAACGCCGGTGAGGCGGCGGGGCACGATCTTGCCGCGCTCGGCCACGAAGCCCTGCAGCAGACGGACATCGCGGTAGGGGATGGCGTCAATCTTCTCGGTGCAGAACTTGCAGACCTTCTTGCGGCGGAAGAACTTGCCGCGTCCGCCGGGACCGCCGGAGGGACGACCGCCGGGACCACCGGCCGGCCGGCCGCCGGAGCGGGGGGCGGGGCTGCTGGGTCCTGATCCAGATTCAGATGCTTGCGATGGTGCGCTTGTTTCGGGCGCTTTGGATTGAGTTTCTTCAGACATGCTGTTCCCTCTTTACTCTCTCTGCACAGGGGCTAAAGCCCCCGTTGGTTTTGCTGTTTCTCGGCCCGACTCAAGTCGTGCCCTGATACAAGGCCTGGATTGCGTTGCTTCTCGATCCGGCTTCGAGGCCGAATTTGGAAGACGCGCAACCGCGGCTCAAGAACCGGCTGCTAGGCGCTGGCCTGGACCGGCTCGGCAACTTCCGCCGCGGCGGGAGCTGCAACTGGCGCCGCTACAGGGGCTGCGACCGGGGCTGCGGGAGCTGCATGCTCCGTGCCGACCTTGCGGCGAACGCCACGCAGGGCCTTCACTTTGGCCAGGCGCTTCTCTTCCTCGTCGATGCGCACGGTGATGAACTTGATCACCGGCTCGGTGACGCGCAGGCGGCGCTCGAGTTCAAGCACCACGGGGCCATTGGCCTCGATTGTCAGCAGCACGTAGTTGCCGTCGTTGAACTTGCGCACCATGTAGGCAAGCTTGCGCCGGCCCATCTTTTCGACAGACTTGACCACACCGCCGCCACCGGTGACGGTAGCGCTGAAGCCGGCGATCAGCTTGTCAGCATCCTCTTCGGCCACGTCGGGCCGAACAATGAACATCACTTCGTAGACACGAGACATTTGGATTCCTTTTCCGCTGGATTTTCTTGTCCAGCTCCTACCGCGGGGGCTAAAGCCCCCGATTTCTTTCTGACCCCTTGCGGCACGACTAAAGTCGTACCCTGATACAAAACTCCGATACGAAATCTTCATTCAGAGCGTTTACGAATTGCCGTCCCAAAAGCCTTTACCACAGGGGCTAAAGCCCCAGACTTTTTTGTTACTCCTAGCGGCACGACTGAAGTCGTGCCCTTTCAAAACTGGGGCCTCTTTGAGAGGTTCTCAGTTCTTCGTTCCTGTTCCCTGTGTTTCCTGAGCTTCCAGTCCCTAATCCCTGTTCCCTGTGTTTCCTGAGCTTCCAGTCCCTAATCCCTGTTCCCTGTGTTTCCAGTCCCTAATCCCTGTTCCCTGTTCCCTGTTCCCTGTCTTACTCGCGGCGGTTAAACTCGTTCATCGCGGCTGCCGGCCCTTCGGTGAGGATGCGCCTTGTGGCAGTCGCCACACGGCCCAGCACCTCGTCGAGCACCGTCAAATCCGCTTTGCGCATCGGCGAGAGCAGATAATCCCTTCCCGGTCTCCTGCCGCCTGCGGCCGCAATGGCCTCCGGTGGCAGATCCGGTCCTACTCCGATGCGCAGGCGCAACCACTCCTGCCCCCCCAGGGCGCCGGTGACGCTGCGGGCTCCGTTGTGGCCCGCCGGCGAACCGCGCTCCCTGATCTTGAAGGTGCCCAGCGTCAGGTCCAACTCGTCGTAAATCACGAGCAGGTCTTTGACCGGGTCAACTTCAAATTCCCTGACCAGAGCGGCGACTGAAAGCCCGCTCAGGTTCATAAACGTCTCCGGCTTGGCCAGGACCACTTCGCGGCCTGCTATGCGGCAGGTTGCGGTAACGGCCTTCGATCGCCGGTTCTGAACCACAACGCCTTCTTGCTGGGCGATGCGGTCGATGGCCATGAACCCCGCGTTGTGCGGCGTCCATGTGTATTCAGAGCCGGGGTTGCCGAGCCCCACCACCAGGAAAGGCCCAGGCGGGAAAGGGCTACGGCGAACTCCGGACTCACTTGCTTCAGCCAAGACTTACTTCTTCGCCTCGGGCTTTTTGGCCGCCGCTGCTGCATCTTCCGGCTTGCCCTTCTTGGCCACTTCCGGCTCTGCTGTTCCTGCCGCGGCTGCCGCTGCTTCAACTTCGGCCGCCGGCGCCACTTCTTCACGAATCGAGACGACGTGGGCAACGGTTGCATCTTCGGCATTGAGGAACTTGATGGAACCGGTGTGGGGCAGATCGCTTACGCGCAACGAAGCCCAGAGTTCCAGCTTGCTGACGTCGACGTCGATGTGGCTGGGAATGTCGGCCGGCAGGCACTCGATTTCAACCTCGCGCAACACCTGGTCGAGGATGCCGCCGGCGGCCTTGACGCCCAAGGGAATGCCGAGCAGCTTGACGCGCACGCTGACCTTGATGGTCTTGTCCATGGCAATGCGCTTGAGGTCGATGTGGATCAACTGATCCTTGATCGGCTCGCGCTGCCAGTCGACAATCATTGCTTTGGCGGTGGGCAGGCCGGAGACTTCGACATCGAAAATCGTATTGTGGCCGGACTCGGAAAACAGGATCCGCGAAATCTGCTTGGGGTCCACTTCAACGGCGACCGGGGTGTGGCCCGATCCGTAAAGGACGGCGGGAATCTTGCCTGCGACGCGCACACGGCGCGCGGCGTTCTTGGTGAACTTGCCCTCACGGGGCTTGGCTACGACTACTTCTGGCATTTGTTCTCTCGTTTCCTGGTATCGGGCACGGGGTGTTGAGGTCCGCTCCCTTTGTGAAAGCCAGGGTTCAGGGGTCAGGGGTCAGGGGTCAGAATAGATGCCTTCCGATCGCTGCCCGCCAACTACCTTTTTCCGGCGAGTGGTTGATGTTACGGATCACCGATCCCTGAAACCCGATCCCTGACCCCTGCTTCTAGTTGAACAGCGAACTTACGCTGGTTTCCATGTGAATGCTCTCGATGGCCGCGCCTAACAGGCCGGCAATGGAGAGCACCTTAATCTTGGGCAACTTCTGGGCGGCTTCGCGCAGCGGAATGGTGTTGGTGAAGACCACCTGCTCCAGGCGCGAGTTGGCGATGCGGTCAATGGCCGGGCCGGAAAGCACGGCGTGGCTGGCGCAGGCGTATACGGTGGCGGCGCCGGCGTTGAACAGGGCGTCGACGGTTTTGACAAGGGTGCCGGCGGTGTCAATGATGTCGTCGATGATGAGGCAGGTTTTGCCGGCCACATCGCCGACCACGTGCATGACCTCCGCGACATTGATGTCGGTGCGGCGCTTGTCCACAATGGCCAGGGGCGCGCCCACCTTCTGCGCAAAGAACCTGGCGCGTTCCACGCCGCCCGCGTCCGGCGAAACCACGGTCAGATTGGGCAGGTTGAGCTCGCGGAAATGGCTGACGAGAACCGGGCTGGCGAACAGATGATCGACGGGAATGTTGAAGAAGCCCTGAATCTGGGCGGCATGCAGGTCGACAAAGAGGGCGCGATTAGCGCCGGCGGTGGTGAGCAGGTCGGCGATGAGCTTGGCGCTGATGGCGACGCGGGGACGGTCTTTGCGATCCTGGCGGGCGTAGCCGTAATACGGCACCACCACCGTGATCCTGGCCGCCGAGGCCCGCTTGAGCGCATCAATCATGACCAATAGCTCCACCAGGTGCTGGTCCACCGGATAGCAGGTGGGCTGCACCACAAATACGTCGACGCCGCGCACGTTCTCAAGCAACTGGAAGTAGACTTCGCCGTCGGCAAAGCGCTGCAGCTTGGCCTCGCCTACCGGAACGCCGATGTGGCGGCCGATCTCCTCAGTCAGCGGCCGGTTGGCCGTGCCGGAGAAGAGCTTGAAGCGCTTGTCCTCGCTCAGGTTGCGGGTGCGTTTGCGCTCAGGCGCGGGCTTGCCGTCTTTCGACTTGGCCTGATCCTGCGAGGCAGCCTTTTCGGGCTCTTTGGGCGCACCGTCGCGCGGCGTGTTCGATCCGCTCTCAGGTTGCTGTTTGTCTTCCGCCGTTACCGTCAAAACTTCCGTTCCCATCTCCGAAGACCTCCAAGCTGGTTGGCTTTGGCTGCTTCTATTCAGTGGTCAGTGGACGGTGAACAGTAATCAGAGGTGTGTTGCTTCCGACTACTGCCCACCCGCCGCCGAGAACTCTGGCTGGGCGACTAGGATTCGAACCTAGATAAGTGCCTCCAAAGGGCACTGTCTTGCCATTAGACGATCGCCCAACATTACAGCCGATGGCGAGTCTCTCTCGCACAACGGTCGCCTGTCAATGTGCTTATTCGAGAAGCATTTCACGCCAGTAGGTTGAGCGGGGCAGGGTGCGGGTTAACTGATTTTCCACTCCGGCCGAGCGCAGACGCCGACATGCTGCTTGCGCATCTCCGCGGGTCAAATACAACCCGAAGAGCGATGAACCGGACCCGGACAACGAGGCCAACAATGACCGGGCAGGGAGGGCTGCCTCCGGTGAATTGGCGGCCGCAAGAATGCGCTTGATTTCTGCAAGGGAGGGCTGCTGGGGAAAGACGACGCGTTCAAAGTCGTTCTGGATCCAGCTACTGATCCCGGTGCGGACAAGCGCGGACTCTTGTGGTCCGGCCAGGTTCTCTTGATAGGAGAGAACACCGGAGGAGCCTGCTCCCTGCCGACCTTCCGGGATTTCTCCTCGAATCTCTTCGGGGATCGATCCAGCGAAGGCGCTGGCATAGGCGCGGCTCAACTCATTTAGTTTAGCTTGGCTGGCCTCTGGGGTCAAACCTTCAGCGGCGCAGAGGGCGTCCCAGTCGCGAAAGGCCTGGGGGGTGGAGACGCCGGTGGAGGGTGTGGCGAGGACGCACCAGGTGGGTTCGATGTCGGGGAGGGGGGAGACTTGCTGGCCACGGTCGAGGCCAAGGACGGTGCCGCCGATGAGGAAGAGGGGGACGTCGGAACCGACCTGGGCGGCTAGCTCGAGGCGTTTGGATTCCCATGTCCCAAAGTCGGGATATGGGGCGCCCAGTTCTTTCTCAAGGCCAATTAGCGCGGCAACCGCGTTCGCCGAGCCGGCGCCCAGACCGCCTTGAACCGGGAGACGCTTTTCGATGTGGATTTGGACTTCGGCTGTCACGCCGAGAGAATCCAGGGCCAGCGTGACCATCTTCCAGGCGGTGTTGCGGCTGTCAGTGGGGACGCGGCTGTCGTTGGAGGTGAGGCTCAGAGCGGTGGTTGCTGCGGGACGTGCGGTGACCGTGACGATGTCGTAGAGTGCGAGGGTCTGGTAGACGGTGACCAGGCCGTGGAAGCCGTCAGGGCGCGGGGCGCCGATGTAGAGGCCGAGATTGATCTTGGCGTGGGAACGAACGGCTGTGGGCATACTTCAAGATTGTAGAACCGGTAGCCTGCGGGGCGAAGGCTCAGCACCGGATGGTTCAAGTCAGGACTTTTTGGCCGGCTTCGTGCCGGATTTGCGGGAGCGGCAGAGGTCTTGCCAATCTTTTTCTGTCTGGTCGGCGTAGATGGCTCCGAATTTGCCGAGGGATTCGGCGCAGCCGTCGCCGCTGCCAAGATAGCCTGCAATGACGGCGGGGTCGCCGGAGCGGGCGTGGCCGCGGGCGAGCAACTCGCCGCAGACCTCAGCAAAGGCTACCAGGGCGCCGCCGGCCAGGTCTTCAAGATTGATGGAGCCCTTGTGATCGTTGAGCTGGCGGACCAGGTACTGGCGGCTGCCGATGTGGGTCCAGCCGAGGAACGGGTCGGACTGAATCTGCATGGCGCGCTGGCCTTCCGCAACGCGCTGGCCGTTGTGGTGGGTCGAGTGCCCATTGGGCAGATAAGACGCGTAGCCGGAAGCCGGCTCTTCCTTGATCTGCAGGAAGAGAGGGTCTTCAGGGCCGTTGCCTTCAAGGTAGACGCAATAATCGCGCAGGCCGACGGAGCCGGTGCCGACGACCTTGAAGGCTACGTCGACCGGCTTGTAGAAGGACAGAAGGTGCTGGCGCTGCGGCTCCAGCATTTCGCGATAAGGCCCGAGCGAGGCGAGAACCGCGTCCGCTTGCGCGGCGCTGACGCGTGTCAACATTGGCTTGATTTCTTTGAAGCGGCGACCGCCGGATTTGCCGGAAGCCGGCTCGGTGAGTTGATCGAGGGTGTGCTGGGGCTTGGCTCGTTCGGCCTTCAGCAGTGCATCGTGAATGGGCGTGACCTGGCCCAGGCGGTGCACCTGGTGGCGGCCAATCTCGAGCAAAGACATGCGGGCAAAGGCGTGCATCTGCGCGGAATAGTGCTCAATGAAGTGCTCCACGGCAGCGCGCGCGGCGGAGTCCTTGTGCGAGGCGCCGCGGCCGGCAAGGGTGACTGAGGCCGCCATACGCTTGAGGTCCCATTCAAAGGGTCCGCGGATGGTTTCGTCGAAGTCATTGATGTCGAAGACGAGACGGCCGTCGGGCGCGGCATAGGCGCCGAGGTTGCGCACGTGGGCGTCGCCGCAGAGCTGAGAGACGATGCCGGTGTTGGGCAGCGAGGCCAGATCCGCGGCCATCACCGGCACCGCGCCGCGGAAGTAGCCGAAGGGCGAGGCGGCCATCAAGTCATACTTCAACTTGACGAGCGGCGGGAGGCGGCCGTGCATGGAGCGGGCAAGAAGATCGAGCGGGGAGGTCTTGCGCGCTTTGGGGTTAAATGCGTCGTGCTGCTGGCGGCCGACCTGCTTGCGCCGCGCCTGACCGAGATTGCGCCGTTCTTCAGGAGTTGCCCAGTGCATGAGAGGCACCATATACCGTCAGGCCACCCGGTGCAAAGAGGAGAAGCAGGTGGTTTAGACTTCTGGGTGGAAGATCCGGTCCGCTCCTGCCTGCGTACATCGGTCTGGATTCATCCCTCGAGGAATCTCCTTTGACGCGCACATCCCTACGCACGGTTTTGGCCATTGCTGTTTTTTCTCTCTCTACTGCTGTCCTCGCAGCCCAGGAATCAGCGAAGACTTTGACGGTGGAAGCGATCTATGCGCATGGGTCTCCGGCGGGCAATTCGCCGGACGGTCTGACCTGGTCGCCGGACGGCAGGCACCTGACCTACCTGGACGGCGGGGAGCTGCTGGACATTGATCCGACGACTTCCAAATCGCGCGTGCTGGTGAGCCGGGCCAAGCTCGGCTCACTGGCCGGAGGGACGGACTCGGAGCAGGACCGCGACCACCGCGACCGGTACAAGATGGCGAGCTACATCTGGGCGCCGGACTCGCTGCATCTGCTGTTCGATTCAGATGGGCGGCTGTGGCTTTACGATCTGCGCAACGGGACGGGCATCGAGGTGGGGTTCACCGGGGCGGCATCGGGGGACGATCCGAAGTTTTCGCCGAGCGGCGATGCAATTTCATACGTGCGCGACCACGGGCTTCATGTGCTGCGGCTGAGAGATGCGGGAACGCCTGCGATTGCCGTGGCTCCGACGCAAAACACCAGCATCCTCAACGGTGAGGTGGACTGGGTTTACCTGGAGGAGTTGGACGTGCGCAGCAACTACTTCTGGGCGCCGGACTCGAAGAGCCTGGCGTTTTTGCGGACGGATGAAAGCGCTGTGCCGAAGTACCCGATCACAGATTGGATTACGACGCATGCGACGGTTGATGAACAGCGTTATCCGCAGCCCGGCGACGCGAACCCCGACGTGCGCGTGGGGGTGGTGAGCGCGCTGGGGGGAAAGACGGTGTGGATCAAGCTGCCGATTCGCTCCGGACAGGATTACATTCCGAGATTTGGCTGGGTGAATGCAAAGACGCTGTGGATTGAAACGCTGACGCGCGACCACAAGCACCGGGACATCTACTTTGCCGATGCGGTGTCGGGGCGGGCGCATCCAGTAATGCAACTGAGCGACGACAAGTTTTTCGACGAGACCTACGATGTGGCAGTGGGCGCGGGCGAGATGGTGCTGACGGACTGGGCGGATGACCATACGCATCTCTATCTCTACAGCTACGAGCAAGACAATCTGGCATCCACGACCGCGAAGCTGGAACGGCAACTGACGAAGGGCGACTTTGAGGTGGGCGACGTTCTGGGCGTGGATTTTGCGCGGAAGCGGATTGAATTCGAATCGAACGAGGGCGACCGGCTGGAGCAGCAGTTGTGGCAGGTGGGATTTGACGGAGAACGCAAGCAACTGAGCACCGGTGCGGGAACCCACGAGGGCAACTTTGCGCCGGGCGGAATGGTGTATGTCGACAAAAAGTCGACGCGCATGGAGCCGGCGACGTTGCAGCTTTGCCAGGCCGGGGGCAATTGCAACGTGTTCTGGACCGGGCCGTCGCTGAATGCCTACGAATTGCAGGCGGTGGAGCAACTTGAGGTGAAGGCTCACGACGGCGAGACGCTGTATGCGACGCTGCTGCTGCCGAAGGGAACAACGAACGCAGCGAGCGTGCCGCTGATCGTGAATCCCTATGGCGGACCGGGGCCGATGACGGTGACTGACAAATGGAGCGACAGTCTGCTGTTTGATGAGTTGCTGGCGGAGCATGGGTTTGCCGTGCTGCATGCGGACAATCGCGGAACGGGCAAGCGCGGGCGCGCCTTTGCGCAGGCGGCGTACCACAACTTTGGGCCCGTGCAGCTTGAGGATCAACTGACCGTGGTGGACGCGGTGCTGGCCAAGTATCCGCAGCTCGATGCCAAGCGGCTGGGGTGGTGGGGATGGAGTTGGGGTGGCACGTTTACGCTGTATGCGCTGACGCACTCAGACCGGTTCCGCGCAGGGGTTGCCGTGGCTCCGGTGACCGACTGGCGCAATTACGACTCGATTTACACCGAACGCTATATGAGCGAGCCGGTTGATTTTCAAGAGGGGTATAAGGACTTCTCTGTGGTGAACTCGGCGGCGAATCTGAAGGGGCATCTGCTGCTGGCGCAGGGCACGGGCGACGACAATGTGCACATGGAGAACTCGATCCAGTTCATTCAGAAGCTGATTGAAGCGGGAAAGCCGTACGATCTGCAGCTCTACCCGCGGAAGACGCACTCGATTGCGGGGCCGGATGTAAGGACTCAGTTGTTCAATCGGATTTTGGCGCACTTTGAGGAGTATTTGAAGCCGGCGGTAAAGTGATTGGGCGATTGCTTCAGAAGATTTCTAGAGTTCGCGGCGGCGAAAGAGATCGTCCTTTTCGCGGGCAGGGCAGTCGGAGCAGCCCAGGCAGCAAACGAGCAGGACAGCCACGCCCACCGTCACCAGGACTGCGAGCACGCTGCCGTTCATCACAACCCAATGAACCAGGCTTCGCATACTCAGACACACCCTTCAAGAGATATCGGACTGCCAGCATGGGCCTTGCTCTTCAGACGCGTTCGCAGGGCCGCGGAGAGCAGAAACCCGTCGCGACCAGTGTAGCATCGGCAAGTTTTCCGGTCATCCATTCGTTTTTCGCTTGCCGCGAAGGGAATAAAAAGCGAAAATAGTTGCATCATGGCGGCTGCTCCCAATCCGGTGCCCAGCCCGGCGATGAATCCGGACGTACAGGGCCACCGTACTCCGGTGGGTGTGACCGAAGCTGCCCCAAACGATACACAGGATTCAGGGGTCCCGAATCAGCCTCACGACTCTGGGTTGAACTGGCTGTTCGTCGATTTGAACTCCTACTTTGCCTCGGTGGAGCAGGAGGTGCGACCGGAGCTGCGCGGACGTCCGGTGGCCGTGGTGCCCATGATGGCGGATACAACTGTTTGCATCGCAGCCAGTTATGAGGCCAAGGCGTTCGGGGTGAAGACCGGGACGCAGGTGGGCGAGGCGAAGCGCATGTGTCCCGGCCTGGTGTTGCTGGAAGCGCGCCACGAAATTTATGTCGACTACCACCACCGGATTGTGGAGGCGGTGGAAACCTGTCTTCCGGTGACGGCGGTGCTCTCGATCGACGAGATGGCCTGCCGCCTGATGGGGCGGGAACGGAGCCTGCTGGCGGCGATGGAGTTGGGCAGGCGGGTGAAGGCGCGCATACGGGAGACAGTGGGCGAGACGCTGCGGAGTTCTGTGGGCCTGGCGACCAATCGCTACCTGGCCAAGGTGGCCAGCGACATGGAGAAGCCGGACGGGCTGGTGGCGCTGCCGCTCGACATATTGCCCGAGGCGCTACGGCAACTGACGCCGCGGGATCTGCCGGGAATCGGCGCGCGGACGGAGAAGCGGCTGAACGAGCAGGGCATCAAGAGCATGGACGATCTGCTGGCGCTGGACTGCGAAAAGGCGGGTCAGCTTTGGGGATCGGTGTGGGGCGAGCGGCTGTGGCACTGGCTCCAGGGCGAAGACTTCGACATGACGGAGAACGAGCATCTGAAGTCGATCAGCCACCAGCACGTGCTGGCGCCGGAGATGCGCTCGCCCGAAAAGGCCTGGGCGGTGGCGCACAAGCTGCTGCACAAGGCGGCGATGCGGCTGCGGGCCGGAGGATTGTGGGCGGGCAAGATCGGACTGGTGATTGGGTTTGGGGTTCCGGAATCGAAGGGGACGCCGGCGGTGGGGTTCGGCGTGCCAAAGAAAGGCTGGAAGGCGGAGCTGAAGCTGAGCGAGTGCCAGGATAATCAGACCCTGATTGCGGCGCTGGCGCGGCTGTGGGCGAGCCAGCCGGCGGGACACGCGCAGCCGTATTTTATTGGCGTGCATCTGGGCGAGCTGGTGCCGACGCGGCTGCACTCACTCAATTTGTTTGAGGGCACTGAGGACGCGCAGAGCCGGACGAAGCTGCTGGAGACGATGGATGCGCTGAACAACAAGTATGGGATGAGCACGCTGGCGCCGGCGACGATGCTGACCGCGTTCAAGGCCGCGCCGACGCGGATTGCGTTTCATAGCATTCCGGAGCTCTTCTGATTGAGGAACCGCGGAGCACCCTGGCTGATTTAGAAAAAGACGCTTGTCTGGGCAGTGAACGTGAGTGCGGACGGAACCTTGGGGCTGATTGTGGGGCCGTTCACATAGCTCAATCCAACCCCGAGGTAAGTACCGCGAGCCAAATGCGCAGTGTAGCTGCCTGTGACGGAATCGGACGCTCGCCAATAGGCTTTGCCGGCCGCGGCAAGGTTGCGCAGATAGTCCCGGCTGATATCCGTGTACGAAGCCACGATGGAAACGAAGTCGTCAGGCCGGGTTCTGAAGGGCGCCTCGTAGTAAACCCGCCCTTCATAGTAGGTGCGATAGACATCGAGACTTGCGGGAACCACCATGGCGGAGGCACCGGCGTAGACGCCACGGCCGGGATTTGACGGCAGGGGCTGCCAGAGCTGGTGGTCGGCAAGCAGGTAGCCGCAGTAGTTTCCACTTTGCTTCAGGCCCGTGCGCAGGCTGGTATACGGCGTGTTGTTGGCAATCCATCCTGCCCGGTACCAGGCTCCAAGTTTTGCTGATTTTGACGGTTGCTTCAATCCAGCTTCGCCGATGAGAACCAGTTTGTCTCCGCGGGGTAGGAATCGCAGCCCCACCGCATCGCGCTTCAGTGCATCTTCTTCTGACCCAGGCTCCCCGGCGCGCTGTGCGGCTGCTTTGAGGTAAGGGCCGCCGTCCCAGCGATACTTCAACGTGACCGCCGGTGCGGGAAGCGGTGAATAAGAGACGCCGACTTCGTAAGGCAAAACGGCATAGACGCCCTGCGCTCCGGAGGCGACCTGTCCGCCGACCTGAAGGCCGATGAACTGGAAGTCGGTGGTGAGATAACCCAGCTTCACCTCCACTCGATCCTCGCCGAACTCGCGGTACAGATAGAGACTTTCCATGGTGGCCGCCGCAGGCGCCGCGGGATTCCAGCTTGCCTGCTGCAACTCGGCGTCGATGGTCAACTGCGTCTTTGTGAACCCAAGCTGGCGCAGGTCCGCGCTGAGCACTGGATTAAAGGAATAGCTGCCAAACTGACGCTGGCCCGTGTAGGTTTGCGCATCCGCGGTCACCGCCGACTGCAGCGTGTTCTGGATATACGCCGCGCTTGCTGCCGTACGAAACAGCAAGCCGTGATGGAAGAGTGCGCGACGAAAGGAAGAATCCGCGCCAAGAATCGAATCAGTGAAGGGTGGGTTGTCGGCGGTGCCGCCCTTCAGGTTCAGGTCCTCAATGGAGCGCTGATGCTGCTGGCCAATCGGATGCGCAGTGTCAGGTTGAGGGTCCTCTGCAAGCGCGGGGATTGAGGTCAGGCTGCAAATGGAAGCAAGAAAGAGACAGCGGGCTGCAGTCCGAAATGGATTGAAGGTCAATGTGCGCTCAGAACCCGAGCGAAAACCGGCCGCTATGCCGTGGATGGCTGCCGGAGATCTCCGAAGTTGAAATGGTGTTATCGAGAAGAATACCAAAGGCGAGTGGAACACCGGGAATGAGCCGGGTCCATTGCTTTCCCAGTTCAGGGGCGGGACAACCGCAGCGAGCTGACTTCGCGCTGCTCCATTGGTTCCCTGCTCTCGTCAGAACATCGAACCCTCGAGCGATGGGCTATGGGGATTGATGAAATTCTTCGGTGAGCTTTTCGAATCTCTTCGCATCGCAGAATGCGCAGAGCATTCGCATCTTTCGGCCCATGAACAGATGAAGCGGCTTCCCGCATTTGCAGACGGCGAAGTTCGTTTCCCAACTGGATACCAGCGGCTCTTCGAGTTGCGGGTTGAGTCTCTTTGCCAAATAGGCGAGATGCTCGCGCTCGAATTCTTTCCCGGAAAGCCTTAAAGACCTCAGGTCGGGAAAGGCTGAGGCGACAAAGGAAATGTCCCTTTCCTCAAGCCGGATGTTGGTGATCTCCAACTTCTCCAGGTTTCGAAGGCCCGCGATAGGCCGGACGGAATCGAGCCGAAGAGGTGGATCGAGGCTGCCGCGGCAGCCGGAAAGATTCAATTCCTTAAGACCCTCAAGTGCTGCAATGCCGTCAAGTGTTCTGATTCGAGGAAGATCGTACAGGGTAAGGGTGGCCAGCCATTGCATCGCGAAGAGCGGAGAAATATCTTCAATTTTGTTGGCCCATTCGATGCTGAGCCTGGTGGTATGGCGAAGCCGCTCGACGCCTGCCAGAGACCGGATCTTCAGATAGTACAGCCGAAGGTCTGACGCGTTACACGACGCCAGAATCGTCTCCCAGCCCTTTTGATCAATGCATCGCAGATCCAGTGAGGCTTCCCTGCTGAGAGTCTCCAGGGAGAACTTCCCATCCATCCACATGAGTACTGGGGGCATATGTGGCTCAGTGTACGCCTTTGGTGGCACAGCGTGAATGATGGAAACGATGCTGACGGCATTCAAGGCCGCACCGACGCGGATTGCGTTTCATAGCATTCCGGAGTTGTTCTGAGCTGACGAGAGGTCCGAATTCTCAGTTCAGCAGTACACCGCGATTTGGACTATCCGGATTGGGGCTGTCGAGCGAGAATGTCGGTATCTCAATATCAAACCGCTCACCGCTTTCACTCTCCATCTGGTAAGCCCCGCCCATCATCCCCGATGCCGTGTCGAGAGGTGCGCCACTCGTGTATTCATAGCGCTCGCCGGGTTTGAGGACTGGCTGCTCCCCAACAACACCCGGACCCTTGACCTCAGTGAATTCGCCGCGCGCGTTGGTGATCATCCAGTGCCGGCTCAGTAGCTGTACCGTTTCCTGCCCCTGATTCTCGATGACCACCCGGTAAGCCCAGAAATACTGCGAGCTGGCCGGCGATGATTGCGATTCAAGGTAAGTGGGTGTGACGCTAACCGCTATTTCTTTTGTAATTGCTCTGTACGGTGTCAGCTCTGCCATACAGAGAGCTTAGAGCAAACCGGTGGGATGAGCCAGGATGAAGGGGGCGGCGAGGGCAATTGGTCTGAAAGAACCCAGATCCGGAAAAATGAGGTTGGAGACGAGTTGCCGGTGATACAGGCTTCATTGACATTTGTGACGAAACCAGGTTTTCAGCTGCCCGAAATTAAGTGAAAGAAACTCCGACTCAGTCACGAAGTATGCGTTGAACATCCAGTGAAGCTCAGGTGCCCGATCAACCTCGCCGGTGCCGAACTTGCCTGCCGCTTCTCTGAAGTCAGTTTCTCGCAACAGCGCGTTGAATCGAAGTAGAACCTCTTCGCAGGACCGTCGTGCGTAGGCCGACCAAGTCTCATCCGCCAGTTTGTCAGACGAGTTGGCCTCAAGCCAGAACGGTTCGAAGAGCGAAACATCCGAAACAAGAAACCAGAATTGCCCTCCTAAGCAGGCATATCCCAAAGCGGGCGCACGCTGCAGGGCCTGTGGGAAATCTGACAACTCCCACGCGTATTCTTTGTCGCGGAGAATCGCACCTTGGGTTAGTTCTGGTGGTAACGAATCATTCATCGGAATTGTCGTCGAACAGCAGAGATAACCTGATTTTAAGCTCACCTGCGCAGGGTTATTAGTGAATGGTCGACAATCCGGAGATTACTGCCAAACGGTAAAGTCTTGGATAACCATGGCTAGCGCCTAAGCAACCCTCTCCCGAACTTTTTTCGCTCAATGGCGTACTTCTCTGCATCCCCGCGCACCGATCTTTGCGGATAAGAGAGTAGCAGCGAAACTTATGGCCCACGGCTGGCAGGCGGATTTTGAACAACTCGTGGACTCGCACCAGTCGATGGTGTTTTCGCTGGCATGGCGCATGACCGGCGACCGCGGCCTGGCGGAAGAGATTGCGCAGGATGTGTTTCTGGAACTGGATAGGAATCTGGGCCGGATCGAGTCCGCGGATCATGCCTGCTTCTGGCTGCGGCGGGTAGCGATGAACCGGTCAACCGACGCGCTGCGAAGACGGAAGGTGCGGGGCGTGGACCTGTGGGTGGAGATGGACGAGAGTCATGGAGCGCAGGCGAGTTCGCAGTCGGACGATAAAGGGTCTCCGCTGGGAGCGCGGCTGGAGCAACTGATGGCAACTCTGCCGGAGCCGCAACGGGCGGCGCTGGTGCTGCGCTACCAGGAGGACCTGACGCCGGAAGAGATTGCGGCCACTCTGGATGCGCCGCTGGCCACGGTAAAGAGCCACCTGCAGCGGGGATTGAAGCTGCTGCGGGCCAAGGCGCAGACGCATTTGAAGGAGTTTGTGAGGGATGAGAAATTTGTTGGGAGCAAGGAGCAGGTGAATGGATTTTGAGCCTGGAAACGAATTTGAGCCTGGCGCGGAGTTTGAGCAGGAACTGCGCCAGGCGTTGGAGCGGCGGCCGGCGCCTCCAGGGCTGAAGCATCGCCTGATGGAAAAGAGACGCCAGAAGCAGGCGGAGCAGGTGCGGTATTCGACGATGCTGTGGCAGCGGATGGCTGCGGCGATTCTTTTGACCGCGGTGCTGGCGGGCGGTGTGGCGTGGCGTACTCATGAGCAGCGACTTGAAGAACAGGCACGGGGCGAAGCGGCCCGGCAACAGGTATTGACGGCGCTGCGCATTACCAGCCGCGCGCTGAACCAGATGAATCATCAACTGGCGGCTCACGGCCGCGATGGACAGGACTGAGATTCGGCCATGCTGGAAGCACGCTTCAATGTGATGTCTCAGGAGTTCGTAGTGGATCAGGCGGAAGCACAAACGCAGATTCTTCGCTTACCACCCCAATGAGAGGCGTTTGGGGCCCCGTGCGCTCAGAATGACACTTGCGATTTTGTGCAGGAACTTGAGGGCCGGACACTAAAAGCTGTCTCATAAATGCTCTTGCGCAGAGAAAACGTCCCTCAGGGGCTAAAGCCCGGTGGTTTTTTACGACTTTTCGGCACGACTGAAGTCGTGCCCTTTCAAAGCACTATTTATGAGACGGGTTCTAGCATGCAGGTGATTAAGGAGAGCAAATGAAGAACGGGATTCTGAAACTGGTGTTGGCGGTGTTCACGGTGGCGACAGCCGCGATGGCGCAAAGCGGGGGCGCGCAGACTTCGCCGCTGCCGCTGCCGCCGGGAGTGGAGAAGGAGCTGGCGCAGAAGGCCTCCAACGTGACCGAAGTGACGCTGGGGAAGAACATGCTGGCCTTTGCCTCGAAGTTCATGAACGGGAAGGACGACGATGAGGCCGCGACGCGCAAGCTGATCGATGGCCTTGAAGGCATCTACGTGCGGGACTACGAGTTTGACAAGGAAGGCCAGTATTCGATGGAGGACATCGATAAGCTGCGCAAGTACTTTGAGACCAGCGAGTGGACGCCGATTGTGCGCGAACGGGAGCGCAAGACGGGCGAGACCACGGACGTGATGGTGAAGCTGGTGAACGGCGAGTCGCATGGGATGTTCATTTTGACAGCGGAGCCGAAGGAGCTGTCGATCGTGCTGATTCTGGGGCCGGTGCGGATGGAGGACCTGGGCAAGCTGAAACATATCGGCGGGCTGGGCGGGCTGGGCGACATTGCCAAGGACGCGACCGTAAAGGACAAGGAAAAGACCAAGGAAAAGACGAAGGTCAAGACGGGAGAGAACGAATGAGACGGTTCCTTTTGATTCCCATCGGATTTGTGGCGCTGCTGGTTCCAGTGGCAGTGCTTGCGGGCGGCGCCGAGGGCGGATTTGACGGCGTTGTGCACTCGATCGAGAGCCGCTATCACGTGCGAGCCACAAAGATTCCGTTTATGGGCCTGATGAGCCTGGTGGCGAGCAAGTCGACGCACGAGGGCGTGCGCAACCTGCACGTGGCGGAGATCGAGTCGTTCCATGAGAAGATTGACGGGGATGAGTTGAACCAGATGGTCGAGGAGAAGCTCGGCGCAGGCTGGGAGAGGATGATTCGCGACACCAGCCGCCACGGCGAAGAGCAGACGCTGATCTTCATTCGTCCCGAAGGCGAGCGGATGGGCGTGTTTGTGGTGGACAAGGACGGGAACGAGATGGACGTGGTGCAGGTGTCAGTGGATCCGAAGCACCTGGACGACGACATCCAGCGATATACCCACAAGCACGAGAAGAGTGGCGACGGGGACGGCAAGGACCAGGAGTCGGATTAGAACCCCGGTGTGGGGCTAAAGTCACATCTCTCTCATCTTAAGAATCTTTCGGCTCGACTGAAGTCGAACCCTGATATAAAGCGCATCTGCGGCGAAGTTTGTCCGCAGGCTCGGCTCGGGCCGAAATCGAGTTTTCCGCAGGCTGTGATTTCTCTTCCCACGCTGCGTCTATACAGCTCCGTTGCGGCTGGCTACACTCATGGGAAGTATGGCCAGCATTTCTAACTTGGCACATTCGGGTTATCGCGGGCGGCTGGCGCCGTCGCCGACGGGCTATCTGCACGTGGGCCACGCGCGCACCTTCTGGGCGGCATTTCAGAGGGCGCGCGAGGCTGGTGGCACGCTGGTGATGCGGATGGAAGACCTGGACCCGGACCGCTGCCGCTCCCAATATGCTGAGGCCGCTCTGGAAGACCTGCGCTGGCTTGGGATTCGCTGGCAGGAGGGCCCGGACAAGGGAGGGCCGTTCGCGCCCTATCTGCAGAGCCGCCGGCTGGACGTGTATCTGGACGCGTGGCGCAGGCTGGTGCGGAACGGCTACCTTTACCCTTGCCGCTGTTCGCGCAAAGACCTGGAGAGCGCGCTGGCTGCTCCGCATGAGAGCGCGTGGCCGGGCGCGGCGGGAAATCCGCTGCTTGATCCACCTGACGATGAGCCGATCTATCCTGGAACGTGCCGGCCGCCCCAGGATATTGGGCCGACGGCGAATGAGTTGCACGAAGGGATTAACTGGCGTTTCCGGGTTCCGGACGGCGAAGCGGTGGAGTTTGACGATCGCAACCTTGGGCGGCAGCGGTTTGTGGCGGGGCTCGATTTTGGGGACTTTGTGGTGTGGCGGCGCGACGGCGTGCCCAGCTATCAACTGGCGTGCGTGGCGGACGATGCGGCGATGGGCATCACAGAGGTGGTGCGCGGGGCGGACCTGCTGAAGTCGACGGCGCGGCAGATACTGCTCAACAGGGCGCTCGATTTCAAGAATCCGGGGTGGTTTCACTGCTCGCTGGTGGTGGACCACAATGGGCGGCGGCTGGCCAAGCGGCACGACGCGCTCAGCCTGGCCGCGCTGCGGCAGCGGGGTCTGACGCCGATGAATATTCTGTCGGCGGAGCTGCCGGTAGAGGTGTGATCTACCTGCGGTGGGGCAGACGCCAGCTTTCAGCTCTCAGGCTTCAGCTTCTAGTTTCTAGCTTTTGACTGCCCCTTCCCGCGTTGCGTCTTACTTGTGGTGGATGAATTTGCCGCTCTGCAGCTCGCTCATGGCCTGGCGGAGTTCAGCCTGGGTGTTCATCACGATTGGACCGTACCACGCGACCGGCTCCTCAAGCGGCTTGCCGGAGACCAGCAAGAAGCGGATGCCCTCCGGACCGGCCTGCACTACGATCTCATCGCCGCGATCGAAGAGAACCAGCGAGTGGTTTTTGGCGTCGTAGACCGGCTGCGCGTTGGGGTCTGCGCCTGACTCGGTCAGCACGGCCTGCGGGTTGGAGGCATCGCGAAATGTGCCTGCACCGGCGAAGACGTAAGCGAAGGCGTTGCGCGTGGTCTCCACCTGGATGCGCTTTCGCTTGAAGGGCGGCACCGAGATGTCCACGTAGCGCGCGGCGACGCTCGACTCAGTTGCGATGCCCTCGACCGGGCCCTGCTTGCCCCAGAACTCGCCGCAGATAACGCGGGCGTGAGTGCCGTCGTCCTCAGTGACTTCGGGGATGGCGCTGGCAGGGATGTCCTGGTAACGCGGGTCGGTCATTTTGTGGGCTGCGGGCAGATTGGCCCAGAGCTGGAAGCCGTGCATGCGGCCGTTGGCGTCGCCTTTGGGCATCTCCTGGTGGAGAATGCCGCTGCCTGCGGTCATCCACTGTACGTCGCCGGCGGTCATGCGGCCCTTGTTGCCAAGGCTGTCGCCGTGCGCCACTTCGCCGGCCAGCACATAGGTGATGGTCTCGATGCCGCGGTGCGGATGCCAGGGAAATCCGGCGAGGTAATCGGCGGGATTTTCGTTGCGAAAATCGTCAAGCAACAGGAACGGATCGAACTCTTTGGTCTTGCCGAAGCCGAAGGCGCGCTGCAATTTGACGCCGGCGCCCTCGATGGTCGGCGTGGTTTCAATGATCTCTTTTACGGGACGAAGAGACATGGTTGACCTCCTTTCGAGGTTACATTCATTGGATGCGCGAGGGAGATATTCGTTGCAACAAGTATTTTTAGATGGCAGGTAACAGATTACAGATGACAGCGGGCCGTCCCAACTGTCATCTGCCATCTGCTTTTACGCCTTAATGAACTGTATATCGAGGCTGATGTTGACGTCTTCGCCGACCAGCACGCCGCCGGTTTCGAGGGCCGCGTTCCAGGTGAGCCCGAAGTCCTTGCGATTGATTTTGGTGGAGGCGGAAAGGCCAATGCGCTGATTGCCCCATGGATCTTTTGAGGGCTCGCTGACGTCTTCGACGGCGAGAGTGATCGTCTTGGTGACGCCGTGCAGGGTGATTTCACCGGTGACGGCGTAATCGGGGCCGCCGGTGGAGTCAATGTTGGTGGACTTGAAGGTCAGGGTGGGGAACTTCTCAGCGTCGAAGAAGTCGGCGCTCTTGAGATGGGCGTCCCGCTGGTCGTCGCCGGTTTTGAGCGAGGCGATGGCGATGGTCGCCTCGACGGTGGAGTGGGTGTAATCGGTTTCGTCCAAATGGAGGACGCCGGAGAGGCCGCTGAAGCTGCCTTTCACGTTTGAAATCATCATGTGTTTGACCTTGAACTCGGCAACAGAGTGCGCGGGATCAAGGTTCCAGGTGGTCACGGTGCCGGGGGCGGAGGTGGTTGTGGGCATTTTGAGAATGCTCCTTTCAGTTCCTTTGATTCACTTTCTTGGATGCGGGAGCGGAATAAGCGGGATATTCGTTGCAACAAGTAAATGCAGTGAAAGAGTGAATGGGTGAACGCAATGCCTGGAACTCCGATGGGTTATGAAGAGTGGCGGAACACTTCCGCTGCGCGCAATGCAAGGCCGTGCGCCACCGAGGTGAATTCGTTTCCGGCGCGGATGCGATCTTCGCCGAAGCGGGTGGAGAAGATGCGGCGGACGGCTGGGACGAAGGATGTTCCGCCAGTGAGGAAGACGCGGTCTACTTCGCGAGGATGGATGCCGGCTTTGCTCAAGAGCGAGTCGATGCAGGCCTCGATGGAGCGCAGGTCTTCGGCGATCCAGGCTTCGAATTCGGTGCGCAGGATGGGGATGCGGAGGTCAATGCTGGCGTGGCTATGGGGTGTGTCGCGGAAGCGGAATTCGGCGGCATCGCGCTGCGACAGCTCGAATTTGACCTGCTGGACGGATTGATGGAGTTGGTAGCCGAGATCCTCGTCGATGATGCTGATGAGGGCTTCGATTTTTTCCGGCTCCAGCGCCCTGATGCGCGCGCTCTTGAGAATCTCCCGCACATTGTTGGTGCGCAGAAAGGAAAGATAATGCCAGCGCTCGAGGTTGGCGTAGATCCATGCGGGTACGGCGGGAAGAAGCTTGTTGAGCGAGCGGGCCTCGGAGTCCGAGCCGAGGGCCGGCGAAACGAGCTTGCGGACGATGCGGGCGTCAAAGGAGTCGCCGGCCAGGCCGACGCCGCTGTTGCCTAGGAGATCGTTTGCGGTGCGGCCGCGGCGGCGGATTTCCGGGCCGGCGCGGAGCAGGGAAAAGTCGCTGGTGCCTCCGCCGAAGTCGCCGATGAGGAGCAGTTCGTCGTGATCGAGGGTGGATTCATAGGCGGAGGCGGCGGCGGCCGGCTCCAGTTCAAACTCAATTTGCTCGAAGCCGGCGAGGGTGAAGGCTTCGCGCAGGCGGGATTCGGCGAATTGGTTATCCTGCTCGGTTTCCGCGCCGACGAACTGGACGGGGCGGCCGACCACGGCGCGGCGAATCGGGCGCTGGAACTGGGCTTCGCTCTGCTTGCGGAGGTCACCGATGAGGCGGGAGAGAATGTCTTCCAGCTTGTGGCGGCGGCCAAAGATTTCAGTGCCAGTGAGCTGGCGGTTGGGCAAGTGCGACTTGAGCGACTGGATGAGGCGGCCTTTTTCGTCGGCGGCGAGGTAATGCTCAATGGCGGCCGGGCCGGTGAGTGAATGGGTTCGGTTGAGGCCGGAAGGCGTTTTGAACTGCTCGAAGTAGAGAACCGAGCGGAAGGAGGGGGTTTCCGCGCCGAGAAACGGGAACGTGGCGAGCTGGACAGGGGCGTCGCCCGCGAGACGGGCCACGGAGCTGTTGGTGGTGCCGAAATCGATTCCGACAAAGTCCGGCGCATTGTTCGCTTGCGGCATTCACCCATTATTTCGCACCACCACCGACCGTGGAGGCGGGCGCTCGCGATTCGCTCGCACTGGCGTACTGCTTCCCACCCATTCCGCAAAAACGCGGAATGGATGGGGCACGGTGCAGACGCTCGCGGGAGGCTCGCGATGGCTTTTTTGCTCTGGGCGGGATGCCGCCGGCGGTGCGGCGGATGCTTGCGACTGGCTCGCGCCGCTCGCTCTCTCCAGCTCCTCGCGAAGGTGTGAACAACGCCGCGGCGCCTGTGCCGTGTCAGGTAGGTCCCCGGTCTGTTTTGTCGGAGATGCGCGCGGTCTATACCCCGTACCGCTGCCCCCTCCCCACCGGGGTATTTTGAGCAACTCTTCTGTTTTCAATGGGTTGGAGCGAGGGTACTCTCGTAAAGTACATTGTTTTCAGGAACATGGAAGCCAACTCTCTGAAAACAGAGAACTTCCGGGCCTTCGTGCGGCGACATCGAAACCGGTGCGATGAAGCGGGCGTACGCACAGTTGAAAACTCCCAGATACAGAATAGCGTCTTGAGACAGACAATCTGCAAACGGTCTGTGAGCGGAAGGCACTGATGATAAAGGGGATACGTCACACGCTGGAAAATTGCGGCTTGACAGGCGGTTTGGGGGGTGCGCGCGTCGGGGTGCAAAAGACCCGCTCATCGCATAAAGCCGCGATGACACGGGGCACAGTGCCGGGTAGCTGTCTGGATATCCACCGCTTGCACATGGGCGGCTTGGAGTGGGCTTTATCCTCAATGTACACGCTACCGTGAGCGATTTTGCCCAAACCGTGAAGCAGCAGGCCGACATCGTCAAGGTGATCGAGGGGTACATCCGTCTTCGTAAGGCGGGGGCGGAGAGGTACAGCGGACTTTGCCCGTTCCACAAGGAAAAATCGCCTTCGTTCAGTGTTCAAGCGATGAGGCAGTTCTACTACTGCTTTGGGTGCCAGGCTTCGGGAGACGTGTTCAGCTTTGTGGCTAAAATTGAGAACGTCAGCTTCCCCGAAGCGGTGCGGATTGTGGCGCAGAAGTGCGGGATTCCGCTGCCCAAGCGGGAGTTCTCGTCGCCGGAAGAGGCGGCGGAGGCGCGGCTGCGCGGGAAACTGCTGGAGTTGCACGAGACCGCTACGGCGTGGTTTGAGGAGCAGTTGCAGGGGCCTGAGGGGGCGCTGGCACGAGAATACCTGGCCGGGAGAGGATTGACGCCGGAGGGGATCAAGGCGTTCCGGATGGGGTATGCGCCGGACAGCTTCAACGCGCTGCGGGACCGGCTGAGCGGGATGGCGGACAACGAGGCGCTGCGGGCCTCCGGCCTCTTCAGTTCAAAGGAACAGGGGGATGGGAGCCTGGGGCCGATCTATGACCGGTTTCGCAAGCGGGTGATGTTTCCGATTGCGAATGAGAGCGGGCGGGTGATCGCGTTTACGGCGCGGACGCTGGAGACGGGCGACAAGGCGGGAGCGAAATACATCAACTCGCCGGAGACGCCGCTCTACTCAAAGGGACAGGTGCTCTTCAATCTGGACAAGGCGAAGGTTTCGATCCGGAAGCACGAGTTTGCGGTGCTGGTGGAGGGGCAGATGGACTGCATCTCAGTCTTTCTGCGGGGGATACAGAACGTGATTGCCACCAGCGGAACAGCATTTACCGAGCAGCAGGTGGGGCTGCTGAAGCGGCATACTTCTCAAGTTGTGGTGAATTTCGATCCGGACGCGGCCGGGAGCAATGCGGCGGAGAAGTCGATTGCACTGCTGACGGAAGAGGGGTTCACGATCAAAATTGTCACGCTGGAGGGGGGGCTCGACCCGGACCGTTTTATCCGTGAACGAGGCGTGGAGGCTTATATGGCGGCGCTGCGCGGGGCGCGGCGGCAGGCGGATTACCTGATTGAGCGGGCGCGGACGGCGTTTCCGGGGGCGAGCGCGGAGCAGAAGGTGAAGGCGATGAACTTTCTGCTGCCGCACATTCGCCGGATGCCGGAAAAGCTGGCGCGGGACCAGTTTGCCCACGATGCGGCACAGAAGCTGAATATCGACTCGGCCGTGTTGCGCGAGGAGTTGCGCCAGGCGGCGCTGAGGCGGCGGGATCACGTGGAGATGCGAACCACGGCGCTCACTGGAGTCGAAAAGGTGTTGCTGCGATCACTGGCTATCACCGATCCGGAATTTGAGCACGGGCGGCGGCTTGCAGTGCAGGCATTGACGGAACAACCCGTCTGGTTTGAACATCTTGGCACATACCAGGCGATGATCGCCTTGATGAATAGGCAAGCCAGGGACCCGATGGACGTGGTGGAGGATGCGGCGCAGCGGGCGCTGCTGGCCGAGGTTCTGCTGGCGGAAGTTAAGCCGCCGGAGGAGAGCGAGATTAGGAGCGCGATTCAGGAAATCCAGGAGCGGGCTATCAAGGCTCAACTGCGTGATCTACGCACGCTTCTTGAGGCGGCGCGAGACGAAGGCTCGCCCGAGTGGAACGCGCTTTTGCTGCGACAGTTGGAGTTGGACCGGGCGCTACGGAGACTTCACCAACATCAAGAACCGGTATAATCGCGGAATCTGGTTCCTTCGCTGCACAAGGAGAGCGCGCCATGATCCTCGAACTCAAACCCGAACAGCAAAAAGTGCTTGATCGGGCTGCGCAATCGGGCATGACCCCGGAAGACGTTCTCGATCAGGCCTTCGCGGTCATTGGCGAACAATACAGGAATGATGACTGGATGCTGGCCGAAAAAGAGGACATCGCCGCCCGGATCGAAGAGGGCTTTGCACAGGCAGAACGAGGGGAGCTTGTGGATGCCGAGCATGCAGTCCAGATCCTTCGGGAACGCGAGACAAATCAG
>Ga0302201_10000270_pt1 | contig 47116 bp, 49 predicted proteins | sample II_Bog_N3_2_FD_194586 | JGI IMG/M metagenome (GOLD analysis project Ga0302201, IMG submission 194586) | Peat permafrost microbial communities from Stordalen Mire near Abisko, Sweden - II_Bog_N3_2 | ecosystem: Environmental > Terrestrial > Soil > Wetlands > Peat | place: Sweden: Abisko... | reverse complement strand
GTACTCGCGCGCCAGCGCCGTGCGATCCTCCGCGCTGCCGTGCGGCAACAGTTCCTCGGACCACTGCTCTACCGGCGGCCCGATAAAGCGGTCGAGGTCGCCGTAGCCGCTCATCTTGCGCGCTTCCAGCACCTCGCGCAGGCAGCCGACGATGCCGGGTTTCGAATCGGTCAGGGTTCCGTCCAGGTCGAAAATCAGCGAGGGGATGAGCGAGGGCAACGCTTGCGACATACTCCAAGTTTCGCACGCGCGTTCTGCGCGAGACTCGCCGCAGCGCGTGATTCGCTGCCCCCATCCGCTTTACCGCGTGGACTCAAAAAGGAACCACGCGCGCCGCTCAGCCTCGTCGATCCAGACTTCAATCAGGCTGGTGGTTGCGTAGTCGTTCGCGTCCGCCGCCACTTCGTGCGCCTTGCGCAGGTTCTCGGCAAGCGCTTTGTTATCGGCCGCCAGCTCCTCCAGCATGCCGTGCGCCGGCACAAACTCGTAGTCGTTGTCGGCAATGCGTTGCAGCCGCGCAATGTGGCCGATGGAGCGAATGGTCTCGCCGCCGATCTTGCGCACCCGCTCCGCAATATCGTCGGTGACCTTGAAGATCTGGTCCGCTTGATCGTCGAGCAGCAGATGGTAATCGCGGAAGTGCGGGCCGCTCATGTGCCAATGAAAATTCTTGGTTTTGAGGTAAAGGGCGAAGAAATCCGCCAGCAGCGGATTTAGCGCGCTCGACAGGGTCTTTACCTGTTCGGGCGTGAATCCGTCTCGGCTATCGGTTTTGCTCGCTTCTTTGACCGCTGCGGAACGATGGGTGGTTTGGTGCGTGGTTTGCTGAGCTGTTTGGGTCGACATAAAACCTCCATGCGGGGCGCAAAATTTGGCTTGGTTGGAATGCCCTTGGGTAGAGACGCCCGCGTCTGTCGCTTACCCGGTATGATGCCGCACCACCCATCAAGGATTCGATGCGCGTTTCCGCCGGCCGTCAAAACTGTTGAAATTCGCATGAAAAAGAATGGGCGCCGCTCGATGGCTGGCGCCCGCTTCTGTCTCTCCAGTTTTCGATTATCTCGTCGCAGCTTGTTGTTCGCGGCCTTTCCGCGTTCCCTTGTTCCCTCGTTCCCTAGTTTCCTGTTCTTACACCTTTACCGCCGGATGCGCCGCGTAGTGCAGCAGCACCGCGACCGCGCAGCTCACCAGGCGCGTTTCCGCAGAATCCGCACGGCTGGTAAGGATAGTGGGCACGCGTGCGCCGAGCACGATGCCGGCTAGCTGCGCGCCGCCCAGATATTCCAGTTGCTTGGCCAGCATGTTTCCGCTCTCAAGATCGGGAACCACGAGAATGTCGGCCTGGCCGGTGACCGGGGAAACCAGCTTCTTGATGGCGGCCGCTTTCTCGCTCACCGCGGTGTCAAAGGCCAGGGGCCCGTCGAGGATGCCGCCCGTGATCTGGCCGCGGTCGGCCATCTTGCATAGCGCAGCCGCGTCCAGCGTGGACTGGATCTTGGGATTCACGGTCTCAATGGCCGATAGCAGCGCCACCTTGGGCTCAGGAATGCCCAGCGCGTGCGCCAGGTCGATGGCGTTCTGCACGATGTGGACCTTGTCTTCGAGCTCGGGCGTGATGTTGATGGCCGCGTCGGTAATGAGCAGGGTGCGAGCGTACGCCGGCGTATCCATGATGAACACGTGCGAGATGCGCCGCGCCGTGCGCAGGCCGGTATCGCGCTGCATGGCGGGCTTCAGCAGATCGTCGGTGTGCAGGCTGCCTTTCATCAGCGCCTGCGCATTGCCCGCGCGGCAAATCGCCACAGCCGCCGTAGCCGCCTGGGCCTCGGTTTCGGCTTCCTCGATGGGAAATTTGCTGATGTCGACGCCGATCTTTGCGGCCAGCGCCTTCATCGCCGCTTCAGGACCGATCAAAGTGGGCTCGATGAGACCGGCGGCAGCGGCTTCCACCGCGCCCTTCAGCGCCACCTCGCTCAGCGGCCACACCACGGCAGTGGTGATGGCGGGCAGCGTTTTGCAGCGCGTGATGAATTTATCAAAGACGTGATAATCCGCGGGATGCCCTACAAGTGGGTCTACGGCAACGGCTTCAGCCAGCGGGGCAAGATCGCTCATGAATTCCTTCTCCTCCCCCGGCAGCGCGGGGTGCGGCGGGTCGCACCATTATTGTCGTGTGGCTGCTCCATTGGGCATGTGCCTTGGGTCACAGTACGGCATGCGCCTTCATTTTTGATACCTGCGCAGACCTTGCGGCCCACCCCGAGGACACAGTTCCCAAGTCTTTTTCGACTCCCGTTCCGTCTCAATGGAAGACTGCATCTTGTGGCCGAAACCCCGCCAAAGACGCGGTCAAACTCTCATTGACGCTCGAAAACGCCGAGCCTATACTCTGTGGATAGCGGGCGTCCCCGGCCATCCCCCAGGGTCACGGCGTTTCCCGGCGCCGAGTCAACCAAAAAAAGGAGAGTCTTATGAAAAGACTTCTCGCCATCGCCTTCTGCGCCCTGCTCGTTTGTGAAGTATTGCCCGCCCAATCGACGACTTCGCAAATCGGCAACCTCATTTCCGGCAAGAAAAACAAGAACGCACAGCAGGACCCGAATGCGCCTGCCGACCTGAGCAATGTCGACAAGGACAAGATCGCTCACATCGAGCAGATGTCCGATGTGCAGGATGCCATCCAGCAGGAATGGGACCAACTGCGCAAGAGCGACATGCAACTGGCTTATGGCGTCAACCTGACCGAGAACTGGGGCATGTCCCAGGACGCTATCGCGGGTGATTCGTTCGACCGGCAAAGGGTTTACGTCAATCCCGTCGTGCAGAGCTACGTGAACCATGTGGGGCAGCGGCTGGTTCCCAAAAACTCCGGCAACGTGTATACCTTCCGCGTCCTCTACGATCCCATTCCCAAGGCGCTCACGCTTTCGACAGGAACCATCTACATCTCCACCGGCCTGCTTTCCATGCTCGACACCGAATCCGAGTTGAGCTACGTGCTGGCCCACGAGATCGCCCACATTGAGCTGCGCCAGGCCTACCTGCGCATTCGCGACAAGCACGTTGAGATGGAGCTGGCCAAAGAGAAGGCGGAAAAGGAAAAAATCGTCACCGATGTCGGCTCCATGGTCATGGGCGCCGGATTGGGCAGCGCGCTCATCCCGCTGCGCATGGGTTCGCTGCTCGGCGGTAGCGCCGGACTGGCCACGGGAATGGAAGTGGGTCACTACTTCATTCATCCGCAGCTTGAGCCCGTCATCTGGGGAACCCATGAAGAAGACGATGCCGATGACATGGCCGTGCACCTCATGCTGGAGCAGGGATTCGATCCGCGCCAGATCGAGCATCTGTTCAACACCCTCAACCAGGTGGTCACGGCGGACTCGCGCATGGGCCTTGGATTCATGGGCTCGGCGCCGCGCGTCAAGGGGCGCGAAGCCCATCTTCAGACCCTGTTGAACGGCATGCTGAAGGCGGACATCGAGCTGCGCAGCAAGGGCCAGGGATTCAACCCCAATAGTCCCGATTTCACGCCTATGGTTGCCTCGGTGCGCCGCGACAACGGCATCCTGGCCATGGACTTCGATCTCTTCGCGGTGGCGAAGCGGAACCTGGAAAGCGCAATTTCGCAGCGGCCCGACGATGCCTCGGCACATTTCTATCTAGCCAAGCTGGAGCGGCTCACCGCACGCACCCCCGAAGAGCGGCAAGATGCTCTCGTCCATCTGAATACTGCACTCAAGCTCGATGCCGACCGCGGCGCCATCCCGGCCGCTCATCTCGAATACGCCGTAGCGCTCATTGAACAGGGAGATCCCGGAAGCCACGATCAGATTTCGAGCGAGCTAAAGGCGTATGTTGCCCTCTCAGAGCGCGATCACGGCGGATTGCCCGCCAACATGCAGTTGATCTACGACTACATGAGCACGTCCGGCGATACGAGGTGGTTTTTGCCCCCGCAGTGGTACAACGCGCAGTTGACCAACAACCCCGGCTTCACCACCACGGCGCCTGAAGCAGTGATCCGCAAGGCGACGATGCTGGAGGGCCCGACGCAGTCCGCGCCTTCCACCACCACGCCCGCCGCCCGCGCCAAAGCCAAGCCGGCAACAGCCCAGGTAAAGCCGCCAACGGCCAAAGCCAACCCGCCGGCGGCGAACTAGAGCGTTGCCTCAGCAGTCGCAGGAAGCTCCATAGTTTCACTGTTTCTGCGAGGCTGCGAGGTTTTGTCTGTAGCGGCAGCAATATATTTGGCGGACTACGCCGAATGTTCGCCCTATAGTGATTTATCTTCCCTGACTGGAAAAATTGGCCTAGATTGGGAGGAATCATTTCGTGTGATCGATATCGCTGCACTGACTCGCTTGTGTGATTTACGATGGGGCGTTCGTGGGAAAGAATAAAAAGAACATCGTCTGCGAGTTGCGATGCTGGCTTGGGCGAAAGGTTCTTCTTCACAAGAGCACGCTTCTGGGCCATGTGGTCCGGTTGCATCTGGATTCGGCATTTGTTGTGGACGCGCTGAAGAGAAACTTCCACACGCCGATATGCGTAAAGAAGAATGTGCGGAACGACACCCAGAACGCGTATTACGACATCAATACTGGCGGGCAACCATTTCTCCTCGTGGCCGTCCAAATCGTTAGTAGGGTGGCCAGAATTGCGGGAAAGGACCACTTCATCAAAACCTTCTATGGAGTTGATTCACTTCCCCCGGGTCCATACGAATGGGAGCGGAAACAATGAAGCCTCGCATTGAACTGGACAAAACAACGAATGTAGCTTTCTTTGACGTGGAGGAAGCGGCACAAGATGCCGTGATCCGCGTCGAAAGTGTTTCCGATGTTCTCGGACTTAAGTGCGAAGTATTGGTGCGAGTAGACATCAAGAACAAAATAGTTCTTGGCTTAGTGATCGAGGATTTCAGGGCATTCAAGCGCGAGGTTCGCATGAAATATCTTGCGTGGCGCGTCGAAAAGCTGATTGATCTTCTGATCTGCCGGGTCAAAAGCGGCTTTAATTTCGAGTCCGCAAGCAACGACGGTCGCCTGCTTACCGCAACGCGGTGAGAAACGATCGCTCAGAACTATACGGCTCGCGGCGCAGTAGTTGAAACCGGAAAACTCAGCGTTCCGCCCTTGCGCCTGCGGCCACATCGCCTGCCGCCCGCGCTAGCGCCAAGCCGACGACCGCACAAGTGAAGCCGCCAACAACCAAAGCTAACGCGCCGGCCGTGAACTAGGGCCGGACTCACAGTTTACGTTTGGAGTTTGGAGGAGTTGGTGAGACTATTGGCGAGGAGGCATGCGAGCTTAACCGCATGAAACCGCTATGAGATCAATGTTCACGATCCATGCTGGGGAATATTTAGTCGGCCTTCACATCCAACAGAAACTGAAGTTGAACGTTTGGATACCAGCCAAGGATAAGGGCATCGACTTGCTCGTAACCGACCGCGATAATCGTCGCACAGTTTCGGTCCAAGCAAAATACGGGAAGGACTTTTTGCCGGGGCAGTCGACCGCGCTGCAAGAATCTCTGAGCTGCTTCAGCTGGTTCACGTTGAACAGAACGAACCTCAGAGATTCTCAAGCTGAGTTGTGGGTGTTTGTATTACATAGCTTCAATAGTAAGCCGCACTTTGTAGTCATTCCAAAGGCGGAACTGCACCGGCGCATGACCAGTCTCCACCGCACTGAAAAAACGCTCCAGATCTATCTGTGCTCCACAAGAAGGAGCAAGCGTTGCTGGGAGATAAGAGGTCTGGGCCACGACCCCTCGCAGATTAAAGAGGGCGTCCGCAAAGAGCCTTTGCGAGACTTCTCCAAATACCTTAACGCGAAGGGTTGGGCAGCATTGACGAAGAAGCTAAAAGTGTGAGGATTCAAGCAAAGGTTGAAGTGCGCCGGCTTCGTGGCATCTCCCAACCCCGCTAACTCCGCCGCCTCTTGCGTTACCCTGATCTCTTATGGGCCGCATCCGCATTCTTCCTGACCAGGTCGCCAATCAGATCGCCGCGGGCGAAGTGGTCGACCGTCCTGCCTCCGTTGTGAAGGAGCTGCTGGAGAATGCCCTGGACGCCGGCGCCACGCGCATCCGCGTCGAAGTCGAAGGCGGCGGCCGCAAGCTGATCCGCATCGCTGACGACGGCCAGGGCATGAGCCGCGACGACGCACTGCTGGCCTTCGAGCGCCACGCCACCTCCAAGTTGCGCACCGCCGACGATCTGCTTTCAATCGCTACCTTGGGCTTCCGCGGCGAGGCGCTGCCCTCCATCGCATCCGTCGCGCGCGTCACGCTCGACACCGCAACCGGCGAAGAAGCGGCCGGAACGCACATTGAAATCGCCGGCGGCAAAATCCATCGCGTGGAAGACGAGGGCCTGCCCCGCGGAACCACCATCGCCGTCTCCGATCTTTTCTTCAACACGCCGGCGCGGCGCAAATTTCTCCGCGCCGAGTCGACCGAGCTGGCGCATGTGACCGCGCTGGTCACGCATTACGCGCTGGCGCATCCCGAGAAGCACTTCGAGCTCGTTTCGGCCAGCCACACCATCGTCTCCGCGCCCCCGGTCACACGCACCGCCGAGCGCATCTACCAGATCTTCGGCAAAGAGACACTCGGCCAACTGCTGCCGCTGGCTGCTGAAGCCCCTTTGGCGCACGTGGGCCTCCCCGAGCCGCCGCCGTGGAAAAAAGATCCTGACGAGAAGCCGCGCCAGCCAGGCACCCTGCGCCTCAGCGGCTTTTATTCCAAGCCCGAGCTGCAAAAGCTGAATCGCAACTCCATCTACATCTTCGTAAACAAGCGCCTCATCCGCGACCGGCTGCTGCTGCACGCGATTACGGAGGCCTATCGCAACGTCATTCCGCCCACCAGCTTCCCGGTGGTGCTTTTGTTTCTGGAGATGCCGCCCGAAGAGGTCGACGTGAACGTGCACCCGGCCAAAACCGAGGTCCGTTTCCGCCAGCAGAGTCTGGTCCACGATTTTGTGCGTGACAGCCTCCGCACGGCGCTCATCAAGGCGCGCCCGGCAGCAGGATTCCTGGCCGCGCTCGACTCCCAGCCCTCGGCCAGCCCGTCGCTGATGCCATCGGCGGTGTCGCCGGTTCCCGGCCCTCCCGGCGAGGCAGCGCCTCCACTCCCGTCCGATTCCGATCCCGAGGCTTTTGCGAGCGGTCGCGCTGGCGCCGAGGCATTCCGGTTGACGCCGGCAGCGCCGTCTCCCGTCCCCGGCAAGCTGCCCTTTACGAGCCAGAATGTGACCGGCGGCCAACGCTTCGGGGCCAACAGCTTCGACCGCGAAGCCTGGGGCGAAGCGGCCCAGGCGCTCTTCAATCCGGCCCTTCCCGGCGCAGAAACATGCAGCTCAACCCTTGACCCTGCAACAGCTTACGGCGACAATCCCATGGCAGCCGCCGCCGGGGTGGAAGCCGAGCAGGCGGCCGGCAGCCTCAACCGCCTGGGCTCGCTCAAGCCCCTCGGACAGTTGCGTGAGTCCTTCATCCTCGCCGCCGGCGACGACGGCCTGTGGATCATCGATCAGCATGTTGCACACGAACGTGTGCTTTTCGAGAAGATCCTCCGCGATCGCCAGGTGGAAAACGTGCAGCGTCAGCGCCTCCTGATGCCCCTCCTGGTCGAACTCAAGCCCGAGCAGATGGTCGTCTTCGCGCGCATTGCGGAGGAGCTTGAAACCAACGGTTTTGAGGTGGAACCCTTTGGCCCACAGACACTTGCGGTAAAATCTGCTCCCGTGGGCCTGGAGGGCGCAGAGCTCGAGCGCACACTCGGCGAAGTCATCGAACAATCCGCCGCCGACTCCGACGAACCCGCTCCGAATGAATCACTTAACCGCTTGCGCTCCCGCATCGCCGCCTCCATCGCCTGTCATTCGGCCATTAAAGTGAATACCGCTCTGGATGAAAAACGTATAGAATGGTTGTTGTTAGAGCTTGCGAAGACCGATCACCCAACCAGTTGCCCGCATGGACGTCCAATAGCTTTGTTGTATTCCTGGAAGGAAATTCTGCGGGCCTTCCATCGTCTTTAGGCTCCCCCGAAGGCTTCTTGGGAACTCTGGAAGGCGGCTGGGTTGCTCTCAGGGGCAGCACCGGCAGGTGATTTCGCCAGCCTGGAAGTGAGGTTTTTCTTTGACAGCAGAACAACTGGAAGCATCGCGCGCCGAAAGGATGCGCCAGAACGGTGCTGGGACCTTGACGTTAGAGGATGCCCGGACGTGGATCGAGGAAACCGGTTTGTGCCTGTTCCTTCCACGCAAGCAGTTTTCCACCTTCGTGGCTCCTTCTTTTGTTGAAGCTGTAGCCGGTGAACGCAACCCGGCTCCCGCCGCGAAAATTGTCGCCCTGGCCGAGGAACTGCTGGTACGCCTGGAAATCGACGGCGTAGCGGTGCGCCTGAATCTGCTCGGACAGCCCGGTGAGCAGCCCGATTTTGTCGTGGCCACCTGGGTTCTGCCATTTGTTTACGCCTTGCGCGGCGACCGCGATTGGAGGCGCAGCCCGCAACTGACCGGGTCGCGCGCGGTTTCTCAGCTGGCCATCCAAGCTTACAAGCTTCTTGAAGCCGGTGACTCCACCATCCCACAATTGAAGCAGGCGCTGGGCCGGGAAGTGACGGAATCGGCCGTACTGCGCGCCATTACCGAACTGTGGCAGCAACTGCGCATCATTCCCGTCATTTCCGCGCCGGGACGCACGCCGCAATGGCAACTGCTGCGGGTGCGTTTCCAAAAGGCCATCGCTGAGGGCGCGTCCACTTCGCAGGTCACGGCGATTTCGGTACTGGCTTCCATTTATCTGCAAGCCGTAATTGCCGCCAGCATGGAAGAGGTGGAACTTTTCCTGGCTCCGCTGACGGCGCGAAGTAAAGTGCGCGAAGTGCTGCGCGGGCTGGTTGCCACGCGGCAGGTGCACACCATTTCCATGGGGCATGCGCCGCAGTATTACGTGGCGGGCACACTGCCCGAGTTTTCCGTTCCCTCTTCGCTTTACGGCGGTTCCTACTCCAGCTCGTCCATGCCGGCTTCGGCGCAATTCCTGCGCTCCTTTGAGCGGGACTACGATGCGCAGGAGCCATCTGCGCCGGTATCGCCTGCCACGCCGGTTGCGACGCACTCTGCTGCTCCACTCCCATTGCCCAAGCCGGCGGAAATCGCGCCCCGGATTGCCGCGGAGGCAGAAGAGAAGCCATCCACCGCACGGCCGCACTTCAGCCGCAAGCCGGTTCCCACACGGAGTCGCAAGCCCGCATCGAGTTCTTCGAGCAGCCACGGGGCTCGCGGCGCATCGCGGAGCAATGGCGCCCGCGCCAAGTCCAGTTCGCGTCACGGCTCTCAAGTACGCTGGGCTCATGGCGCAGCGAAAAACGGACATGGGAACGCCCACAGCAAGCAGAATGGCTCTCACGCCAACGGCGCCAACGGCTTGCACAAGGCCAAGCCGGCCGCGGCACGGAGCCTGCGCAACGGGCACGTGACCAACGGCAACGGCAAGCCGGCGGCAAAGTCCTCGGCGAGCCCCACGTCGCGGCGCGCCCCAGCCGCCAGACCAGGCACGAGAAAAGAAACGCGCACCGACGCGCGCTCGCGCCGCAAGCCGGCCCTCACCGCATCCGCAAAAGCGGGTAACAGAACGCGTTACGGATTTACGGCTCCCGCCCGGCAGCGATCGAAGAAACGCGGGTAAACGGAAACGCGGATGACGGTGGACGAAAACCGCAACCAACCTCCCCAGCCAGGGCCGAGGATCATTGTCGCCATTGACGGACCTGCGGGAGCGGGAAAAAGCACCATTGCCCGCCAGTTGGCGCGGCATTTCGGCCTGCTCAATCTTGAAACCGGCGCCATGTACCGCGCCTTCGCCCTGAAGGCGCTCCGTGACGAAATCCCTTTGGATGAAAGCAGCGGCCTCGAAGCTCTCGCCGCCGAAACCTCCATCCGCCTCGAACCCGGCCAAGCAGAAAACCGTGTCCTGCTCGACGGCGAAGACGTCACAGGCCTCATCCGCAATCCCACTGTGACCGAAGCGGCTTCGCGCGTGAGCGTCTTTCCCAAAATTCGTGCCTGGATGGTCCGCCTTCAGCAGCAACTGGGCGCTCAAGGCGGCGTGGTGATGGAGGGCCGCGACATCGGGACAGTGGTTTTCCCGCATGCCGAGGTCAAGATCTTTCTGGATGCAGCGCCTGAAGTGCGCGGCCTGCGTCGCTACGACCAATTAGACCAAAAAGGCACTGCGCCTCCGCCCGAGGAAATTATCCGCGACTTGCGCGCCCGCGACGAACGCGATCGCAACCGGGCCGATTCACCGCTCAAACCGGCGCAGGATTCCGTAATTCTCGACTCCACAAACCTCACCCTCGACCAGGCTGTTGCAAAAGCCGTGAGCATTGTGGCTGGAAAATTGCGCACGGCGAAGCTCTCCTCCTGACCTTCCGCGAGATTCGTCCCGCACGCACTCCGCAAGCACTCCGTTGACTGCCCGGTCCTCCTCAACTCTGCTTCGAGAAATCTCATTCCTTTGCAACAGTTTTTTCCGGGTTCTATTCCTGGCCCGTCGATTGTGATGTAGCATAATTCAAATGCTCCCGCTCTCCCGGCGTTCTGGCGGGGGCAACAACCCACAATGACTGCCTATTGCCATGCCTGCGGGTCGAGGAATCTACGTCCCTCTCGTCTGCAACTCAAAGATCTGGTTTATCTCCTGATCCTTCGCTATCCCGTGCGTTGCCGCTACTGCCGCAAGCGTTTTTTCGTCAGCGTCTTCAGTATCGGCACGATCCGGCGCGAGGCCGAGGCGCGGGTCCATCGCGAGGAGTACGAAGAGCAAAGGTCGCGGGCAGCCAATCCGGGCCCGCAGACACCTAAAAGTCAACCTTGATGCCAGATGTGCGCCTTTGCGGCGTTTCCGCCGCGCGCCGAGCGCTCCGTCGAGCCACGAAATCCCCGCATTGCTGCCTCATCCCGGCTCCAGTTCCCGTTCCCCGGCGCAATGCTATAGGCTTTGAACATGGAAGTGACCTGCATCCGTTGTCATCAGACTGTGCAGGATGGGTTCTGCTACTGCCCGAATTGCGGGCTGCCACAACTCGTCTTTTCAGCCGAGAACTCTGCCGAAGCAGGGCAGGGTGATCCCTGGGGAGAAGCCGCGCGCGACGCGAACTCAGTCGATTGGAACTCGGCCCTGCGCTCGACACTTCCCCTGGCCATCCCTGCTGGAATTCTCTGTTCGATGCTTTCCCCAGTGAGCCTTCTCGGCCTGCTCCTGATGGGCGCGACCGCCGCTTGGGCGGTGGCGCTTTACATGCGCAGCCATCAGCCGGCCTGGGTCACGGTCGGCGCCGGCGCGCGCATCGGTTTTGTGACCGGAGTGCTGGGAAGCTGGACGGCCGCCGCCGTGAGCGGGCTTTCACTTTATGCCATGCGCTTTTGGCTGCACCAGGGCAGTTGGCTCGACGGCCTGTGGCAGGACGTTGTGAATCAGTGGCAGGCGCAAGAGGCATCTGCCGGCGCTGACGCGCAGAATGTTGCCACCATCAAGGCCCTGATGATGTCTCCGGAAGGGCGTGCCGGTTTTGTCCTCTTCTTGATCGCTTTTCTGATGGGAACCCTGGTGCTCTTTGCCATTGCCGGAGGCGCTCTCGGCGCGCGCTTTCTCAAGCGTGCCCCCCGGCCGGAGAACTAGCGCACACTTGGGTAGTGGCTCAGTTTGAAATACAGTACTTTAGTAACATGACGCGGGTACCTTTATTCCCTCAATTGGGTATTTCTGTGGCCGATGTACGCAGTATATGGTGGGCCCTAGGTGTTGCCATAACATCCACGGGAGAAAAACGCATCCCACCTTTGTAAGAAGGTTCGTCCAACAGACGCGGAGGTCTGAATGGACTTGAATGTGCGAGCGTTCCGCACTGTGCAGGCGGCACTAGCAGAGCCTGGTAAACCAGCCAAACCTCCTGAAAGTGAGCTACGCGATGCCGTCAGCTGCTGAGACGATGCATATGGATGATCGCCTTACTTATGTCCCATTGTCAGAACGCCTCGAAGAGGCGATTGAAAGGGTGAGCGTATGCCGGTGCTGTGGTTCGCCCATCATCATGGTACCCTCGCTTGTTTGCAGGCACTGCAACGAGAAAATTCATATTAAGGCGTTCGTGTATGAGCGGCAAGGTGTGTTCTACGGGGAATGCTTAACGTTGAATTTGCTTTCTCGCGGCGAGACCAAAGAGGAAGCCATTCGCCGTCTTCAGGTCGCTATGTTTTCTTATGTCCATCTGGTGCTGTCGAATAAGCAGCGCCCTGACGGATTGATACCAAGACGCGCGCCGTTCGCTTCATGGGTAAGGTACTACCAGCATGTGCTGTGGGATCGCCTCACCGATCTATTCGGGGTTAAGAATCGACTCGCAACGATTGTAATCCCGACATCTCTCAATGAAGAGCTGAGGGTCGTTCACTGTTGAGGCAAGCAAAGACGCAGCATGGGCAAGCGAAAATACCCACCGTTAAAACAGTCCGAAATGGTCGCCATTTTCCTCGGATTGCACTTCCGTCTTGTCCGTGTCGGGAAACACCCGTGCTATGAACGGGACGCAGACGCCGTCAGACAGCGTAGGGTTGTGCCCGTTGATGACTACGAGGAATTTGATGAGACCCTTATAAAGAGCCTCATTTCGCAAAGCGGATTTAGTCGCGAGGAGTTCTACGGAGCGACGAAAGCTACAGCGAAGAAGATCAACATTCAGAAAGTCTTTACTCCCTGCGATAAATGCGGGAAACGCTTAGGGGAATCCCTCGCATGCCAGCCGTGTCTGGAATTCGTGAAGGCATCGAATTCAAACTGACCCACTATCCACTCTTGGATTCGCTTGACCAAAATCTCAGCCATCGGTATCGTATTGTTTATGAGTTTTGAGTTCACAGTGTCGGTGTGTCGGGCGTGTTGTTGCACGTCACACCGGCCTTGTGCGTAAACTCGCGAATAGCTTCAAACTCAAGGCCGCGTGACAGCACACTTGCTGGCGCGGCTTTCGTGTTTTTGGCGGTAACTTCCCCCAGGCCGCGGTCATGGACGCGGTCCTTGTTTCAAATATGAGCCTTCTCTCCAATGCGCGGCCGTTTGTGCCTGCCTCCCGGCGGGCCAGTGGTTGTTGTTGTCGCCGCTGCTGTTGTAGCCGCTAGCAAATTCCCCATTCCCATTTCAACTTGATCGCACGCGCGCGCGAAACTCCTACGCGGACGTTCTCGCCCGGCACAATTCCCCAGCAGCCCACAGAAACGGGCCTGGCAATTCCCCTTCAGGAGGCAACCGTGTCCCTTCAGCAAAAACTGTTTCGAATTCTTCTCGCAGTAGCCATCGCAACCGCAGGCGGAATTCCGGCCGGCGCGCAGATTGTGGGCGCAACCATTGCCGGAACCGTCCACGACGCCACCGGGGCCACGGTAAACGGCGCCACCGTCACGGTGCGGCAGACAGAAACCGGCGCGACGCGAATTCTCTTGACTGGCGCGGATGGCCGCTACGCCGCGCCCAGCGTGCCCGTCGGCAACTACTCGGTTTCCGTGGCGAAAGACGGCTTTCAGCCGCAGCAACAGAAGGGCATCGACGTGGCCGTCGGCCAGAGCGCTCAGGTGAACTTTACGATCGGCGTGAGCACAGTGCACGAAGAAGTCGTCGTCGATGCGGGCGACCCCGTGGTCAACACCACCTCGCAGCAAACCTCCGGCCTGATCGACGAGCGCCAGGTCAAGGAGCTGCCGCTGAACGGGCGCAGCTACGACGAACTGCTCACGCTCAATCCCGCCACCGTGAACTACACCGCGCAGCGTTCGGGCGGCATCGGCACCTCGAATTCGTCCGTCGGCAACATGTTCAGCGTCAGCGGGCGTCGTCCACAGGACAATCTGTTTCTGCTCAACGGAATCGAGTACACCGGCGCGTCGCTGATCAACGTCACGCCGGGCGGCACCAGCGGCCAACTCCTCGGCGTCGACGCAGTGCGCGAGTTCAACGTCGTCACCGACACCTACGGCGCCAGCTACGGCAAGCGCGACGGCGCCCAGGTCAGCATCGTGACCACCTCCGGCTCGAACCAACTGCACGGCACGGTCTTCGAATTCCTGCGCAACAGCGCCGTCGACTCGCGCAATTATTTTGATCAGGCCACCATTCCCGAGTTCCAGCGCAACCAGTTTGGCGGCGCGCTGGGCGGGCCTATCCGCAAAGACAAGCTCTTTCTCTTCGGCAACTACGAGGGCTTCCGGCAGGCCTGGGGCCTGAGCGACGTCACCCTGGTGCCCGACAACCAGGCTCGCCTGGGATACATTCCCAACTCCTCGGGCGTCGAGCAATTCGTCGGCGTGAATGCAGCCGTCGCGCCGCTGCTGAATCTGTGGCCGGTCCAGAACGGCCCTGAGCTGCTGTCGAATGGAAACCCGAGCGGCATTGCCGAGGCCTTCAGCCATCCGCCGCAGCACATTCACGAGGACTTCGGCACCACGCGCTTCGACGACAACATCGGCAGCAAGGATCTGCTCTTCGCGGTCTACACCGTCGACGACAGCGCCGCCAACACGCCCTCGGCCAACCCCCTGAGCTACGCGAACGAAAGCCTGCGCGAGCAGGTGGCTAGTGTTCAGGAGCAGCACGTCATTTCGCCTTCGCTTTTGAACACCGCTCGCATTGGTTATTCGCGCGGCAGCTATTACTTCACCGGTCTGGTTCCTGTTAGCGGCGTTCCGGGCTGGGTGTCGGGCAAGCCGGTGGGCGCCATCGTCATCAGCGGCAGCACGGCCTCGAACGGCGCATCGTCCATCACCGGCGCGGGCGCGAATGTCGGCAGCAACAACCGTACCGCGCGCAACCTGTTCACCGAGGACGACCATCTCTACTGGTCGCGCGGACGGAATCAAGTGGAAGCCGGCGGATGGCTGCAACGGGTACAGGCGAACGACCTGCTGGCGCAGGACCAGTACGGGCAGGCCTCGTTTAGCACCGAAACCACGTTTCTTCAAGGAACCGTCGCCACGTTTACGCTCGTCCCCGCGCCCACCGAACTGGGCTGGCGCTCGTATGAAGGCGCAGTCTTCCTCGAGGACGTGATCAAAGTGACGCCGCGGCTTGAAGTGCGCGCGGGCTTCCGCTCGGAGTCGACGAACGGATGGAACGAGGCGCAGGGCCGCGCGTCGAATTACAACATCGTCAGCGGCGTTCTGCAAACCACGCCCATCGTGGGCAACTCGGCGCTCTGGACCAACCGCGCCAAATTCCTGCCTGCGCCCCGCGTGGGCTTCGCCTGGGACGCGTTGGGCAACGGCAAAACCGCGGTGCGCGGCGGCTTCGGCGTCTACTATAGCCTGCTCGACACGCTGGACTACCGCACCGACCAGACCGCGCCCTTCAACACCGCCGAATCCCTCAAAACCGTCGCGGTCTCGAGCCTTAACTTCACGCCCGGCATACCGCCGCCATCTACGGTCAAAGTTTCGCCCAGCAACATCCAGCCCAATCTGCCCACGCCCACGGTACTCACCTGGAGCTTGCGCATCGAGCAGCAGATTGCCCCGCACACCTCGCTCAATGTTGGCTACGTGGGCTTCCACGCCTACCGCCAGATCCTGTCGGAAGACATGAACGAGCCCGTGCCAAGCTTCACGGCCAGCGGGCAAATCTACTACCCATACGCATCTCCCGCCACCGCCGCTGCACTGGCCAACCCCAGCCTGGCGAATACAACCTCATGGGTCTCAGGAGGCGCAGGCGTCTACAACGCGCTGGAAGTGGATGTGCGGCGGTCGTTCGCCAACGGCTTTCAGCTCCGCGGCAACTACACGTACTCCAAGAACCTGGACGACGGTTCGGCGTGGAACACCAGCGTCAGCGGCAACACGCCGGCGTTTGTGTCGTACCCGGTGCATCCGCAGGCGGACTGGGGTCCGGCAGCGACCGACGTGCGTCAGTCGGCGTCGTTCAACGGCAGCTACGATCTGCCCTTCGGCCCCAACCGGCACTTCTTCAATGCTGGGCCAGCGCCCATTTCCTTTCTTGCCGGCGGATGGACGACGAGCGGCATCGTGACCACGCAGACCGGCTTTCCTTTTTCGCCGCAGCTCGGTTACAACGCACCCGGCAACGGCGACTCACGCAACCCGGTGCGGCCCAACCGGAATCCGAACTTCAACGGCAACCTTTATCCCAAGACGCCCGGTGAGTGGTTCAATCCCAATGCCTTCATCCCGCCCACGATCACCTTTGCTACCGCAACGTGCGGCAGCAGCCTGACGTGCGGCACCTACGGCAACGCCTCGCGCGACTCGCTGGTGGGCCCGGGGCTGACCGATGTGGATTTTTCCGCGGCCAAGAGGACACAGATCACGGAACGGCTGGGGCTCCAGTTCCGCGCCGAGTTCTTCAACATCCTCAACCACACCAACTTCACCACCCCGAATGAAGTCGTATTCTCCTCGGCGACTTCAGGGGTTTCACCCACTGCCGGCGTAATCACGGCCACTTCGACAACCTCGCGCCAGATTCAGTTTGGGGCCAAGTTCGAGTTTTAACAGCCCCTGCGGTTGACCCATCCTTCGGCCGCTGCAGCGACTGAAGGGTGGGACAGCACGCCCTTCAATCTACCGCTCACCTGCCGACTTGCTCCCTCGTCTTTTGGTTTCCGATTTCGAGTCTTGGGTCTCGGGTCTTCTGTTCCCTATTCCTTATTCCCTATTCCCTGTTTTTCAGCGATCATCAAGCGAGATCGCCCATGTGCCGCAATATCAAAATCCTCTTCAACTTCGACCCGCCCGCCACGGCGGGTGAAATGCGCGATGCGTCCCTTCAGTTCGTGCGCAAGATCAGCGGGTTCAACAATCCGTCGAAAGCCAACGAGGCAGCTTTCGCGCAAGCCGTAGACGAAATCGCCGCCGCCTCCGAGCGTCTTCTCGGCCAGCTTCAAACCCAGGCGCCGCCGCGCAATCGCGAGGACGAAGCCGCAAAGGCACGCGCCCGCAGCCTCGCACGCTTTGGAGATTGATTTTGCGACCCTGGTTTTTATTCTGCAAATCCCCGCCAAATCGGGTAGCGGGTCAGTTTGAATCGAAATCCGGCCTAGCGTTGAAGTAACGTGTCCCGAAGTCGGGTTACTTCCTGTTTGGCGACGATCCGGGCACAACCAAACATGCCTATGTTTCATCGCGGGGAGGGACGCCGCCGCCGTCCACTCGCGGGATTCGGACAAGCCACAAGCAAAGCGCGGCAATCAACATAGGAACAGAGACCAGTGAGATATACAGTGCGTGGTTCATCTCGCGGGCAAAGCCGTTGCCCCAGAGGTTTACCCAGGTGAATCGACATGCTCCGTAAGCAAGCCAAAGAATCGGCAACCAAACAGCGTTGCGGCCCCATTTGTTGACACTCTCTAAGGTCGGGAATGTTTTGGAAGTCGAACCTCGAAAAATCACAACGGAGATAATGCCCATTACCAATGCTGGCAAAAACGAAAAAGGGCCAGCATTAAACCAGCTCCAATTGTCCGCTATCGCAGCTTCTGCATTGCTCATCGTGAAGAACCCGCCCAGCACGATAAAAGCATCGAGCGCCGCCACAGGAATCAATAGAACTAATACAGACCACGCGGCAACATGCCCGATTCGTCCGATTTTCATGAGTGAAGAATAATCTAATCTGAATGCACCGTAAATGCGAATTGAGGCACATGTGTCCGTCGCGGTTGGATCACCGGCAACTCGTCAATTACTGCTTCGTTACTGACGGCTACTCTCAGTCCTGCATCAGCTCTGAGGCGGAATCGCCTGCTGCGGCGGCCAGTGCGCCTGAGGCGCCGGTATCACCTTCCAATCGGCAAAGGCGAGCACGAGGTTGAGAGCAAAGCCGCCGAACGGAACGATGTAGAGCAGGGAAAGCCACGGCGAAAAGCCAGCCTTTTTGCAGATGAACCAGAATGGAAGAACCCTGATGGGGAAGACAATAAAAGAGAAAACCACGAAAAGCAGGATCAGATGCCAAGGCTGAAGCAAATCTCCCATAGATGTCTCCGTAGTGCGAGATTTTCCAACGCACCATCGTAGCACCGGTGTGACAAATTATTCCGAGCGGATCACCGTCAATCCGGACACCACTGATTGAACCCCCTGGATTCAAGTTGACCCACTTCCGCCAAGTCCCACTCCCGGCCCAAAAATGAGAACATCGGTTAGGAGAACTTCCCCGTCTTCCGGGATCCATCCAATGAGAGAAATCGTTACATTCGTCTTCGGTCTGGGTTTGCTGGGCAATGCGGCTCTTTTTGTGCCCCAGGCCATTGCCGTTTGGCGCAAGAAAAGCGATGAGGGCGTTTCGCTGGTCACCTTCGGCGGCTTTTGCATTCTTCAGGTCATCGGAGTGGTCCACGGCGTCTACGAGCACGACAACTCCCTCATCATCGGCCTCGGCGCCAGCTTTTTAACCTGCGGAACCGTCACCCTCCTCACCGTGATCTACCGCATCCGGCGCCTGCGGGCCCAGCCCGCCGCCTGACAATCTGAGCGGCCGGGTGCCCCCGGTCTCTCGCTTTTGGAGACCGGGGAAGCACGATCTCCGCAGCCCCAATTCCCAGGAAGCCCCGGCGAACCCCCAGGAGATTCCCGCCGAACAACAGCTCGTGATCCCCATCCCATCTCATGTTTTACAAAGAAGGTACGACAGGGGAATGCAAGCCAGCGTATACTTCTCTTCCACGGCAACGGCCCCCGGCGACCACGGGGGTCACGCGGCATATCCCTGGCTGAGGCCCACGGAGGAACCCATGAAGATCACTGACACCGTTGACCAGGTGCTCAAGAACAAGGCATTCAACAAAGTCCTGCCCGTTTCTCCCGAGCAGACCGTGCACGACGCCTTGGCGCTCATGGCCGAGTTCGATGTCGGCGCCCTGATGGTGATGTCGGGGCAGAAGCTGATCGGCATCCTGTCGGAGCGCGATTACGCGCGCAAGTGCATTTTGCAGGGTCATTCCTCCAGGGACACCAAGGTCGGCGAAATCATGACCAGCCCGGTAATCTCCGTTACTCCGCACCAAACCGTGGACGATTGCATGAATCTGATGACCCAGGGTCACTTCCGCCACCTGCCTGTGCTCGATGGCGACAGGGTGGTCGGCGTCATCTCCATCGGCGACATGGTGAAGTGGGTCATCAGCGGCCAGGAACACGCCATCCAGGCCCTCGAGGGCTACATCACCGGCGCGTACCCCGGATAGACGCAGCCGGGCCGCGGTAATCGTTGCCTCAGATTGAGAAAAAAACGGCCGGCGAAACTCGGAAACGCCGGCTGAGTTGCTCGATTTGCGCCGTATTCAGCTTGCGCTTGCCCGAAAGCACTTCGGAAACCACGCTCTCCCCGCCCAGCTCGGCGGCCACATCGCGCTGTCGCAGCCCGTGCCGCTCCAGCAGGAATCGAAGTACATCGGCCGGCGACGCCTTGGGAACCTTGTAGTTTTCCTGCTCATAGCGCTCGATGAGCAGTGTCAACAGCTCGATCGCCTTCACCTGCGCGCGCGTTGGACGCGGCTCGGCAGTCAAACCGTAGAGAGCCTTCGTGTAAGCCGCAAGCTGCTTTTCGGACTCGATCAAATGCGGAGCCCCGCGTTCGATCATCCCCGCCGGGTTTGCTAGAACTGTAGCCATTCCGCCCTCCGCTTCGGTGTGAGCCCACACCACCGGTCGTATTCCTTGTGCGTCAGAAACGATCCAATATAGACATGCCCCAGCGTCAATCGCCGTTCGATGATTTTGGCGTAATGCACGGCGACAATCAGCCTGTGGCGGTTGTGCCGGATATTGAAAACCACAAAGCCGTCCACATCGTCGGCATCGGGAAAGTTTGCCCGCAGCTCTTCAAAATTCCGCCATCGAGCAGTCTTGACGATTTTGATCCAAGCGCCGATCTCGCGGGCGGCCTCACGATACTTCTCAGACGCCTGTTCGAGGCGCTTCATCGTGACGATGTGCACAGCTTCATCTTACTTCGCAATTTGCGAAGCGTCAATTTCTCAACGGGAGAGATCCCGGCGATTGGCGTCGAGACCAGCGTGGCCCTGGTTATGACCAAAATGACGCGCCCCGGCACACGCTTCAGAACCCCGAGCGGCCTCAGCGAAACAATCGTTCGTCAAACCGGAACGCCTTCGCGGTACCTATTTTGACCTTCGTGAACTCGGGATGCTTCGGGTTCAGCAGCACATTCCAGTCCCCATCGACTACGACCGAAGGAGCCTTGAGCGCCAGCGACCGCAGACTTGCGGCCCACTTGGAACCAATGTCACGGCAGCGCTGGTTATCCAGGCTGCGCCAGTTCCGCGGCAGTTGCTTCAGATCGAGCGCCTCGATCAACTCGTCAGGAACAGCAGCCTCGGCCATCAGCAAATCGTCCGGCGCTTCATTCGCTTCGAGATTGACGAAGAATTCCAGTGCCGCCAGCGCTCGCGAGGTGGCCGTGTACACCATTGGCGTTCCCAAATGGTTCCACCGTCTGGCGGCGTAAAGCCCGCCCACACCGGTAAATGCCGAGTCGCGGTATCGAGCAGAGAAGAGCCTCCAGACCTGCATCAGCTATACATTCCGTAAGCGATGGCGTACAAGACCTCTTCTACCTTGCGCACGCCGGGCTCGGTGTCGAGCTGGTCGAACGGCCGTTTTCCCCCCAGCGCCCGGTTCGGGTTGCTCATCCAATGCGAGGCCTTCTCGCCCGTTCCCAGAACTTCCTTGGCCAGCGCCACCACGCGGGCCATGCGCATCGTCCGGTCCGACTCGTCGTGCGTCAGGCGCGATTTCGCCGCCAGGCGCCGGCTCAGCGTGCGCGACGGAATATTCAGCCGCTCGGCCACCTGAGTCCTGTGCAAAGAGAGCGTTCCCGCCAGCAGATCGACGGTCGACGCCGGCAAGCCGAAGCGCACCTGTTGCGCGAGATCGTCCGTGCTGCGTACCGCACTCTTGAAGGTCTTTTTGCCGCCCAGGACCGCCACAATTTCCGCAACGCTCATCTCTGCCACCTGGCACAATTATCGCGCCATTTGGCATGCACGTCAAGAAACCGAAAATCCGCTCTGCTTCTGGCGCTTCGCAGTCACCCTAGAAAAATTCCCGCGATCGACGCCGAAATCAAATTCGCCATGGTTCCGGCCAGCATGGCGCGCACGCCTAGCTTGGCCAGGTCGTTGCGCCGCTCCGGCACCAGCGCGCCGATGCCTCCAATCTGCATGCCGATCGATCCCAGATTCGCAAATCCGCACAGCGCAAACGTGGCAATGGTGAAGGAGCGGTCGTCGAGCAGCTTGGCGGCGTGTAATTGTCCAAGCTGGATGTAGGCGATCACCTCGTTGAGCGCCATGCGCGTGCCCAGCAGATTTCCGATCGCCATGCAGTCGTGCCACGGCACGCCGATCAGCCACGCCACAGGCGCGAACGCGAATCCCAGAATCTGACCGAGCGAGCCGGGCACCCAGTGCGTCCAGGGCATGCCGTGCACCCAGGTCAGCATCATGTCGAGCAGCGCCACCAGCGCCAGAAAACTGATGAGCATGATGCCCACGTTCATGGCCAGCTTGCCGCCGTCGATGGTGCCGCGCGCAATCGCGCCGATGAAATTCTCATCTGCGTGCAGTTCGTCCTTGGGGATCACCACCTTGCCTTCGGTGGCCGGTTTATCGGTCTCGGGTACCAGCATCTTGGCCATCAGAATGGTTCCCGGCGAGGTCATGATGACGGCCGAGAGCAGGTGGCGCGCCTCCACGCCCTGCGAGATGTACATGGCCATGATGCCGCCCGACACGTGCGCCATGCCGCTGGTCATGATCACCATGAGCTCGCTGCGCGTGGCCTTTGACAAAAACGGCCGGATGGTGAGCGGCGCTTCAGTCTGCCCCATGAAAATGCTCGCCGCAACATTCATGCTCTCCGCGCCCGAGATGCGCATGGTCTTGAGCATCACCCACGCCATCACGCGAATGATTTTCTGCATCACTCCGATGTGATAGAGAATCGCGAAGAACGCGGAGATGAAGATAATTGTCGGCAGCACCTGAAAGGCGAAGATGGCGCCGGAGTTGGGCGCGATGAGCTTGCCAAAGGCGCCCGAGTTGGGCAGCCCGAGCTCGCCGAAGAGGATCCTGGTCCCGGCAAATGTAGCCGACAGCATATTGGTGACCACGCCGCCCGCCCACGCCATGGCATCGCGCCCGAAGCTGAAGCGCAGCACCAGAAACGCAAACGTGATCTGCAATCCCAGACCCCAGGCAATGGTGCGCCAGCGAATGCGCTTGCGGTCAGTTGAAAACAGCCACGCGGCCAGTAGAACCGCCAGAATTCCCAACACTCCGGTGAATCGTGCCAAGAGGTTGCTCCTTCGATGTCGATCAATGCTCGATGTGACTTGCGATTAATCTACAGCATTTCGCAAAAAGTCCTCGGCATTTTCTCGCGTGATGATGCGGCTTACAAGAGGCACTGCGGGCGGCGGATCTTTGGAGAAACGAATCGCCGCTTTGAGGATCTCCACCGGCTCGCCCAGCATCTCCGCGTTCGTTGCGTAGATGGTTGCGAAAAGCTGGCCGCGTTCTACCCGCGCCCCGCGCCGCGCATGGAAGAGAATCCCCGCATGCGGATCGACTGGCTCGCCGGCCTTCTCGCGTCCTGCGCCGGTGCGCTGCACGGCCCAGCCCAGCGCAGTCGTATCCATCTCCGCCACGTAGCCGCTCTCCCACGCGTCAACTTTCAAGGTCGCGCCCGGCTTGTGAAACGCCGGATCATCGAAGACCGAAACATCGCCGCCCTGCGCATCGACCATCTTCATAAACGCAGCAAGCCCGGCGCCGTCGGTCAGCGCCGCTTCCGCCAGCCGGTAGCCGGCCTCGGGCGTTTCTGCCTTGCGGCCCAGATGGATCATCCACCCGGCGAGAATGAGCGAAAGCTCGCGCAGATCTTCACTCCACGCCGGCCGCGCACCGCGCAGCAGCTCCACGCACTCCACAAGTTCAATCCAATTTCCGGCCGCGCGTCCCAGCGGCTGGCTCATGTCGGTCAAGAGCGCGACAGTCTCGGTGCCGGCGGACTCGGCCGTCGCCACCATCAGCGCCGCCAGAAACTCCGTGTCCTCCATCTTGCGCAGGAACGCACCCGAGCCGGTCTTCACGTCGAGCACCAGCCCGTTCAAACCCGCCGCAAGCTTTTTGCTCAAAATCGACGCGCAGATCAGTCCCGGATTCTCGACCGTCGCCGTGCGGTCGCGCAGCGCATAGAGCTTGCGGTCGGCGGGCGCAAGTTGGTCGGTCTGGCCGATGATCGACGCGCCGCACTTCTGGATCACGGCCTCAAACTCGGCCAGCGTGAGCGCGGTGCGGTAGCCGGGAATCGCCTCCAATTTATCCAGTGTCCCGCCGGTGTGCCCCAGCGCGCGCCCGCTGATCATGGGCACAGCCACGCCGCACGCCGCCGCCAGCGGCGCCACCAGAAAACTGGCCTTGTCGCCCACCCCGCCCGAGGAGTGCTTGTCCACCGTCCGCCTGCCCAGATTTTTCGGTGTGAAGCGCACGCCCGAGTCCCGCATGGCCAGCGTGAGGGCGCGCGTTTCATCGCGCGAGAGCCCGCGAATCCACGAGGCCATCAACCAAGCGGCAAGCTGGTCACCGGGAATGGAGCCATCGGCAGCGCCACGCGCAACAAATTGAATTTCGCGCTCGTCCAGCGCTCCGCCGTCGCGCTTCTTGCGGAGAATGTCGATCATGTGCAGCGGTGAAGGTATGGAATCCGACATCGTGAAACAGCGCCTCGATTGGCTTCTGGCCGGAATCGCCGGATGAAGCCGAAGGAATCATTCTAGCCGCTTGTCTTCGTGTACTTTTTAATGTACATTGGCCGGTAAACGCAAAGAAAGGAGTTGCAGCGATGAGCCGGAAGAATATGGGATCGAGCATCGACGATTTTATGAAAGAAGAAGGAATTCTCGAGGAAACGCAGGCGCAGGCGATCAAAGAAGTTGTCGCGTGGCAGCTCGCCGAAGCCATGAAAAGGAAAAAGATCTCGAAAAGCAGAATGGCCACTATGCTGAAGACCAGCCGCTCCCAGGTGGACCGGCTTCTCGATTCAAGGGACGATATAACCCTCCTTAGTCTGCAGCGCGCTGCGGCTATGGTGGGCAAGCGAGTTTCAATCGAGCTCGTCTGAGCATGGTTTGGCCGCTAGTCTTGATATCGTCTCGAAGCGCAGCGGAAACAAATTACTGTAGGCAGCAGCGCGCTGGCTCGCCGTCGCGTCACGCTTGACACCGTCCCGCCCGTTTCCCTAAGATTCCCCAACTACTTCGCGACGCGCTTCTGGCGTGCAGCGGAGCCCTTGAGACCTCGCCACAGCCACTGCGCACCCTGCTGTACAAGTATCCCAATCTGCAATTCCGGAATGCCGCGCGAGACCTCATGGGACCAAATCAATTGAGAGGAAATGTGCCATGATCTGTTCCGCCTGTGGAAAGGTAAACATAGACAGCGCCGCGTTCTGCGAGCAATGCGGAGCCCGTATGTCTGCTCAACCTGCGATCAATCCGGGCGTAGGGCCGGGAACGGCAGCGCCCGGCGCGGCTCCGGTGGCTTTTACGCCTCCACCAACTTCTCAGGTTGTGCCCATGGCAAATGCGTTGATCGCTTCCTTGTCGATGGGAGAGAAGATTTCCGGCGCGGGCGCGATCGCCGCCGTGGTCAGCTTCTTCCTGCCCTGGATATCCGCAGCGATGCTAGGGACGAGCGCCAGCGGACTTGACCTGGGCAAGACCGACGGCGCCACGTACCTCATCCTTCTGCTCGCCATCGCCGCAGGCGCCCTCTGCTACCTTTCCAGCAAAGCCGCGCCCGCGAAGAAATTGATGTTTGCCGGTTATCTTGTGCTCATCGGCGCGCTTTGCGGCCCAGCGCTCCTCCTGTCTTTAGTCTTCGTGTCCCAGCTTTCATCCGTAGCCGGATTCGGCCTGTGGCTGCTTGCGCTCGGCTACACCGCAATTGCGTCGGGTGGACTGTACACGATCAGAGGCTTCAGCAGCAGGACGTATTGAGCCGGGAGGAAGGTCGCGGCTACCGGTGTTTTCGACCGAATGCGGCGCGGCGTCGCGCAAGTGACTGGCCCCATGATTCCGTGCGCTGGTCTCGCATCACTCCCCGCTTGACATCGCCTCGCCCGCTTCCCTAAGATTCTCGGTCTTCACAATTCAACTTCGCGATACGCTTCTGGCGTGGAATACCGGCTGCAGACGGCCGCCTCCGCGCATGCGCTGTTGCCTGCGCACGGCTCCGAATCCGCGACGCCGGAGCCTCGCGCGAGAACACACCGGGCCCCACAAAATAAAAGGAGACGTACGATGAACTGTTCTGCCTGCGGAAAGGCAAATGCGGACGGCGTGTCGTTCTGCGAATACTGCGGAGCAAACATGCGCGCTCAATCGGCAACCAACCCGGTTATGGCTGCTCCAGGCGGGGCTCCCGCGGCGCCCGCTCCGCCTTCGGCCGCTCAGGTTGCGCAGATGGGCCGTTCTCTGCTCGGCACATTCTCTCTGGGCGAGAAACTTGCCGGCGCGGGCGCGATTGCCGCCGTGATCGGCTTCTTTCTGCCCTGGGTCTCAACGCCGGACCTGGGAACGCTGACTCCTCTGCTCGGCCAACTGGGCGGCGCGGACCTTTCGCACATTAGTGTCAACGGCGTCGATTTGGCCAAACTCGTTGGAGCCGTCTATCTCTACCTCCTCGCAGCAATCGCAGCGGGCATCCTGCTTTACTTCTCCAGCAAAGCCACCGCATCGCAGCGGCTGCTGATGGCCGGTTTTCTGGTCATGATCGGTTCACTTTGCGGGCCAGGAACGATCGCCACGCTGCTGTTTGTTCCACTTATTCAGTCCGTGGCCGGAGCGGGCCTTTGGCTATTCGGGCTCGGCTACTGCGCCATTGCTGCCGGCGGTTTGATCATCATTGGCACGTTAGGCAAATCCGCCCATTGAGCCAATAAAGGAAAGCGAGGCATTCCATGTTTTGCCCGGATTGTGGATCTACTGTGGCCGAAGGCCGCACTTTTTGCGGAAAATGCGGTGCACGGCTGAATGCAAAAGCGGGCGCGGCGCAGGCTGTCGCTCCTGCGCCGGTTGCAACTGCGGTCAAAGCTCCGCTCTCGCCGCGGCGCAAGCTGGTCTACGCGTTTGTGACTCTGCTGGTGATTCTGGGGGGCGCGGCGTGGTGGTGGTTCCACCGCCCCGCGCCGGCCTATCAGGTGCAAGATCCAGGCATCTATCCTTTTACAGGCTTAAGCGCCGACGGAAAAACCGTCGAGTGGGGCTTTATCGATGGCGATGGCAAGGTCCTGATCCAGCCGAAGTGGGATCAGGTCTCTTTTTCCATGATTCACGACCACATGGTCGCATTCAATGAAGGATTTTGCGGAGTCAAGCAGGGCGACAAGTGGGGATTCATCGACAAGAGTGGGAATCTCGCGATTCCTGCGCAGTTCGATCAAGTTAGTCCCTTCGTCGAAGGCATGGCCGCCGTTGCACTGGGCGGCCAGTGGGGCTTCATCGATAAGACCGGCCAGTACGCGGTCAACCCGCAGTTTCAGGCCGCGGGCCAGTTCCACGACGGCCTGGCCGCCGTCGAAAGCAATGGTGCCTGGGGATTCATCAACAAAGCGGGTGTGCTCGTGATCCCAGCCAAATTTGGCCAGGCCAATTCCAACGGATTCGCCGAGGGCCTCGCCGGGGTTCAATCCAACGGCAAGGTCGGCTATATTGACCGCTCAGGAAAGCTCGCGATCTCCACCAACTTCCAGTCGATCGACGATTTTTCCGAAGGCCTCGCCCGGGTGTGCCTCGCCAACAAATGGGGCTATATCAATACCAGCGGAAAGATCGTCATCAATCCCCAGTTTGACTCGGCCGAGGACTTCAGCAACGGCAGGGCCATCGTCAGGATCGGCTATGGCACTGGAACCATCGATAAAAACGGCAAGTTCGTCCTCAATCCCGGCCAAAACAATGTCATCGCCTACCAGGACGACGCGCTTTTTGTAGCGGCGGACAATGGGATCGGTTTGATGAACACGAAAGGAGAGTGGATTCTCAAGCCCTCCCCGGCGGTTCACGCGCTCAGCGCATCTCCTGAGCCCCTGTTCAATCTGCAACTGGGAGCGGACCGAGGCGTTCTGGTCAACAGAAGCGGAAAAGTGCTGACCGGCTGGTACAAGGGAGCAATGCTGGATTCGCTGGCGCAGGATCTGAACAACGAGACCAGCGCGATCCAGTCGACGCGCAACCTGATCAGCGCAGAAGCAAGCTACTCCGGCGCCTATCCGGCGAAGGGGTTTACAGCCTCCCTTTCTGCACTGGGACCGGCCACGGGCTCGCCCGATGAGAATCACGCAGGATTGATTGCTGCGGATCTGGCGACGGGGACGAAAGATGATTACCTGTTTGCCGTCACCATTCCAGAAGGCACCTCGACTGGTGGCGCCAACTTCAACTACCTCCTCGTGGCTAAGCCTGCGGCCGGTCATGCGGGCCGAAGCTTTTGCGCCGACTCATCCGGAACCGTCCACTATGCGGTGCCGGGAGAAGAGTGCACGACGACGTCTCCGGCGCTGTGAACAAAGCCCTCGCCGAAAGCGGGGGCATTTATTCCACTAGCCACTTTCGCACTCAGTGAACCGGCGGATTGCGATTTTGCAAGTTCAGATTCAGGAGATGTTTCATGAAGATTAAGCATCCCATTGCGGCCCGGTGGTCGCGATGTTCAGCAGCCGGGCTCGTGTTGGTACTTCTGGCGATGTCGGCGATCTTCTGGCCCCGAAATGCGATCGGCCAGCAACCTTCCCTCCCCAAGCTGACCCTGAGTCAAATTGAACAGTTGGTGTCGCACGGTGTGCCCGATTCAACGATGGCTGCGCAGATTCAGAAGCGCGGCGTGGCCTTCACCCCCACGCCAGCAAACCTGGACGAGTTGCGCACCAAAGGCGCCGGCCCACTGACAATGGCTGTGATCGAATCCATGATCCGCGGCAGGGCAAATTCAGGAGGTGCCGGCTTGCAAGGACCGGTGGCTGCCGGCATGCCTCGCTACGACGCATCGACGCCGATACTGTCGGAGGCACGGCAAACGATACCAATAGTGGTTGCAACCATCTACCGCTCTCTTGATGGGGGCAATCCCCAGGGCGCACGCCAGTTTATCTCCCCTGAAATCTTCAATGATGCACACCAAATCGACCAGATCTGTATCCCCTACACGTACAGGGCGCATTACATCGCCTCCATTGTGGAGCGTCCTGGCGATCTCTTTGAAACGCGGGTTCGAGTTCTCGTCAAACCTTTCAAAGAAGTGGCTCAGGTTTTCTGGTTCCGCGCCAGCAACGGAGTTTTTGTCCTTACTGGTGTGGATCCGGACCAATTCTCCACTGAAGCGGAGCAGGCCAAGGAATCCGTACGCCAGTTCATCTTTGCCGTGAAAGGCGGGCGATGGGAGATCGCGGCCCACTACGCATCGCCTAACCTGCCCCTTGATCCGCTGAAGGCGCCAAAGTACGCAGCGTATTTTGACAAGATCACGACCGCGAATGCTTCGTTCGACAAGACCCTCTATGAAGGCGGGATACGGCTGTTAATTCGAGTTGAGGTCCAGGGTGGTCTCTCGTATCTTCCCGACTTCCTGGTCGATCCCTCAACCGGTCTCATCGTTCGCGCTTTCTTCCGGTCGCCTGAAAACATCTACTCCGAAGTTCCAGACCCAGTCGGCGTCACGGACCCTGATTTCGAGGCTTACACTTTGAAGCGCTTCGGCCTTGAGGTCGACGCCGCGCACGCCATTGCGCAAGCGGGCGGCCTATATCAGGTCGGCGGCAGGGTATCGGCGCCAGTGGTGATTCACAGCGTGGAGGCACAGTTCTCCGACGTGGCTCGAAGAGCCAAGTATCAGGGCGTTTGCCTGGTTTCGCTCACTGTCGATGCGCAGGGAAATCCGCAGAACGTTCGCGTTACGCGGTCGCTGGGCATGGGATTGGATGAAAAAGCGATCGAGGCAGTCCAGCAATACAGGTTCCGGCCGGCAATGTTAGACGGTGAAACACCCGTGCCGGTGGCGATCACCATGGAGATCAGTTTTCGGCAGTATTGACCGCAATCCTCTCAGCGACTGCCGAATCCTGGTGGGGAAAGCGTTGGGCGAGTGTCGCGGTGCTTCTGATCAAGGCGTAAGATGTTCGCAGAAATCCTTTGCAAGGCGGAGTACGCCATGGCCTTGCGCACTTTGTTTCTTAGCCGGCTGCTGGGACTCTTTTTCCTGATCTGCGGCCTCGCGATGCTGCTTCACAAACAGGTCTATACGGTCGCGGTCGCCACGGTTGCGTATGACCCATTGGCCATGCGGTAGATCGCGTTGACGATTACGCTCGCTGGTCTGGCGATGGTTCTCGCCCACAATGTATAGTCAAAATCGGCTGTCGCAGTCATCGTAACTCTGTTGGGATGGCTGACCCTCATCAAGGGTATTGCCTATTTGTTCTTGCCGGCGAGGTGGCTGGAGGGATTCTTCCAGGCAGTGCTCAATTGCGGGGCGTGCTTATATTTGGCGCCGGCATTCTTGCTGCTGCTCGGCGCATACCTGACGTATAAGGGATTCAAGTCGAAGGCCGCCAAGAAGGCCCGCATCGACGGCCCGAGTCGATATCCGCCAGACCGCTACTTCAATTTCATCTCGAAGCCCAGCGGCAACAACTCGCTGAAGGCCATGGTGCGCGTGCCTTCCTGGGTTGGGAAAGCAATGGGCGCATCGGGCAGAATGAACTCGGCCAGCACTTGCCGGCAGGCACCGCAGGGCGGGCTGGGCATTCCATTCAGATTGGCAACGGCTACGGCCCCAATTCGGATTTCCGGCCCGAATTGGGAAACGGCTCGCACCAATGCCGCGCGTTCGGCGCAGATGGTGAGCCCGAAACTCACGTTTTCGACGTTGGTCCCGGTCACGATTTCCCCGTTGGTCAGCCGCAGCGCTGCGCCCACACGGAATTTGGAATAAGGCGAATACGAGTTCTGCGCGGCCTGCTCCGCGAGCTTGAGCAGATCGTCGAGCGCCGCATCGGTCGGTTTCGTCATAGTAGATGCCCCGATCCTTGAAATGGGGCAGGTATTAGAGGCTAACCCATTTGCCTCAGGATGTATACCGCAGAGCCGGCGGCACCCGAACGCCCTGGGGAAGCATACACGCGCCGCTTCCCGTTTGAGGCTCGCACCAAGTGGCCGGTGCAGGTTCTTGCTATCAATCTACCGCCGGCCAGCCAGGGCGGCAGTCTCCGTTTTCTTGTTCCCTCGTTCCCTATTCCCCGCCTTCCTCAAGTTGCACGCCGACCTTCCGATAAGACTCTTGAGTGTCCTCCGCCAGGGTGTGAACCCGGCCGCTGGACGAGTGGGAGACATGGACGATCTGACAAGGGAGTTCCTGATCGAAAGCCAGGAAGGGCTGGACCGCATGGAGCGGTGCCTCACGGACCTGGAAGAGCGGCCGCAGGATAAAGAGCTTCTGGGCGAAATCTTCCGTTCCGTGCACACCATCAAGGGAACCACGGGATTCCTGGGCTTTAAGCGCCTGGAAAAGCTGGCCCACGCCGGGGAAAGCCTGCTGGGCCTGCTGCGCGACGGCAAAATCACCGCTGGCGCTACGCTGATTACTGCGTTGCTGCATCTGCTCGACGGCCTGCGCGAACTGCTGAAAACGATTGAAGCCAAGGACAACGAGGGCGACGGAGACGACTCCGCGTTGATTGCGCGCCTCGAAGAACTGCAAACTCCGGCGCAGAATGCCAAAGCCAAAAATGCCGTCGCGGCGCACCCAGCGCGTGAAGCAGACGCTGCCAAGGCCGGCATTGCCACCGCGGAACCGCAGCCGGCGGCCGCCGTGCCCATTCACACCCCTGCTGCGCCTCCCCACCCCATCCCCGCTCCCACGCATATAGAGACCCAGGCGCCGGAGCCCGCGGAAGCTGCTGCCGATGCCGCAATCCTGACCCCCGCTGAAGCTTCGAAATCGCGCGCGCAGGGAGCCGCTTCAGAAAGCACGTTGCGCGTGGACGTGGCCCTGCTGAACCGGATGATGAATCTGGTGGGCGAACTGGTGCTCACCCGCAACCAGGTGCTGCAAGCCACGGCCGCCGATCCCAACATGACGCTGCTTTCGCGCCGCCTCGACATGGTGACTGCCGACCTCCGCGAATCCGTAATGAAGGCGCGCATGCAGCCCGTCTCCAACGTCTTCTCCAAGATGCCGCGCCTGGTCCGCGATCTGACGCACGCGCTGGGCCGCCGCGCGCGCCTCCAGATGGAGGGCCAGGAGACGGAGCTCGACAAGAGCCTGCTCGAAGCCATCAAGGATCCCCTTACCCACGCGGTACGCAATGCGCTCGATCACGGCATTGAGCCGCCCGCCGTGCGCGAAGCCGCGGGCAAGGATCCCGAGGGCACACTGACCCTGCGCGCCGCCCAGGAGGGTAGCCACGTGGTCATCGAGGTGTCTGACGATGGCGCCGGCATGGCGGTCGAGAAAATTCGCAGCAAGGCCATCGAGCGCGGGTTGCTTTCCGCGGAGCGCGCCGCGCAACTCGGCGAGCGCGAACTGCTACAGCTTGTCTTCCTGCCTGGCTTCTCCACCGCTGCCGCGGTTACCAACGTGAGCGGGCGCGGCGTGGGCATGGACGTAGTCCGCACCAACGTGGAAAAAATCGGCGGCAAGGTGGAGATCGATTCGCGCCTCGGCAAGGGCGCCACCCTGCGCATGCGCATTCCACTCACGCTGGCCATTATTCCCGCGCTTATCGTGCGCAGCATCAGCCAGAGTTTCGCGCTGCCGCAGGGCGCGCTCTCTGAGCTGGTCCATATTCCGCCCGACCGGGCCTCGACGGCCATCGAATGGATGCAGGGCGCGCCGCTCTACCGGTTGCGGGGCCGTCTGCTTCCGCTGGTCTTTCTGGACCGGCTGCTGATGCCGGGCCGCGAATGCAAGCTCTTCAGCGATCGTGACAACTTCATCGCCGTGCTCGACGCCGATGGCCGCCGCTTCGGTCTGATCGTCGATTCGCTTGCCGACCCCGAAGAAATTGTGGTGAAGCCGTTGAACGCAGTACTCAAGGACATCGGATTGTTTTCCGGCGCTACGGTTCTGGGCAATGCCGATCTCGCCCTCATTCTCGATCCCGGATCGATTGCCATCAAGGCCGGCGTCACCATGAGCAGCGACGAGGAATCCGCGCAGGCCGTGGAGGAGGACAGCGAGAGCGAAGCCGCGCGCATGCGCTATCTGGTGGTGGAAGTAACCGGGCGTCAGGCCGCGGTGCCGCTGGCCGACGTGCTGCGCATCGAGCAGCTTCCGCTTTCGCGTATCGAATACATTGGCTACCGGCCGGTGCTCAACTTCGAGGGCCAGTTGCTGCCAGTCGAGGATTCGGGCGGCATACTGGCCGCCGCCCAGGGAGATCCCGAGGCCCAGGTGGTGGTAGTGGTTTGCCGCGACGGCAATCGCCACGTGGGCATCGCGGTTTCGCACGTGCTCGATGTCACTTCCGGCGGCAATCTCTTTGAGGCCGGTACGGGATCGCGCACCGAAGGCGTCACGCTGCTTAAGGAGCGCGTGACCAGCGTGGTCGATCTGGGCGGCGTGCCGCCGTTGCCTGCCCACGAAGGCGCACCGCAGGGATGGCAACAGACAGCGGAGGTTTTGGGATGAGCACAGAGATAAGCGCACTGCATCGCAAACAGAAGAATGAAGCGCTGGTGGAAGTGTGTTCGGTGCGCGTCGGCATAACGCTGTTCGGCATTCCCATCCAGCACATTCTTGAGATTGTGGGCTCGGCCCGCCCGCAGCCCATTCCACTGGCGCCGGGTTTCGTGGGCGGCCTGATTCACTATCGCGGCGACGTGCTCACCACCGTGAGCCTGCGGTATCTGCTCGATCTCCCGCCCCTCGACAGCGCGCAGGACGTCCTGGTGCTGGAGAGCGCGGCAGGATGCTTCGGGCTACAGGTGGACTCAGTGGGTGAGGTGCTCACTGTCTCCGGAGTCGACTTCGAGCCCAATCCCTCGATTCTCGAGGAACGTCGCCGCGCACTGTTGGCCGGCGCATACAAGCTCAAAGACAGCCTGCTCGTCATGCTCGATCCCGAGCGGCTCGATCCGGCGCGACTCGACCCGGCGCGTCCGGGCTCGGCGCCGCGCCCTGACCGGGCGGGTCCGACCGCGGCTCCAGCGGCCTAGGGTTTGCCGCAGGCATCTGTGCCAGGAGGAACATCATGCGCGCATTGATCGTCGACGACTCGCGCTTCGTGAGGAGCTATTTGCGCGGCATGCTCGAGGAACGCGGGTTCGCGTGCGACGAGGCCGCCGACGGCCGCGCCGCGCTGGAACTGCTGCACAGCGACTTGATCTTCGAGCTGGCACTGGTGGATTGGAACATGCCGGTGATGAACGGCCTGGAGATGCTGTGCCAGTTGCGCGCCGACGGGTTCAGCGACCTGAAAGTAATGATGGTGACCACCGAGGCCGAGAACGACTACATCGTTCGCGCCCTCGAAGCCGGAGCCGACGAGTACCTGATGAAGCCCTTCGATGACCAGGCCCTGGACGAGAAACTGACCATGCTCGGCCTGGTCGAGGCATGAATCATGACGAGGCCTGAACGCATGACAAGGCTTGAACCTATGACGAGGCCCGAACTATGACGGCCGCCAGTCGCATTCGGGTGCTCATCGTGGATGACTCCGCCGTGATGCGGAGCCTGCTGCGCTCTGTCCTCCTCTCCGATCCCGGCCTGGAAGTGGCCGGCACCGCAGCCGATGGCGCTTCGGCCCTGGAGACCCTGCGGCTACAGCGTCCCGACCTGATTCTGCTCGATGTCGAAATGCCGGTGATGGACGGCCTGGTCACGCTGCGCGAATTGCGCGCCCGTAACCACACCATGCCGGTAATCATGTGCAGCTCCCTCACCCAGCGCGGCGCCAGAGTGACCATTGAAGCGCTGGCCAGCGGGGCCAGCGATTACGTTGCCAAGCCCAGCGGCCAGGAAGGGCGTGAATCCGCCATCCGGGCGCTGGCGCAGGAGCTCATTCCCAAAATTCGCGCGCTCACCTGCCACCTGCAAGCGCGTCCGGTTGCTGCGGCGGCGCCGCGTACCGTGCTGCCCACGCCACCGGCGCCGTCGGCGCCGCAAATGTCCACCAAGCCGTTGGTGCTCGCTATCGGCGTCTCCACCGGCGGCCCCGCGGCCCTCGACGTGCTCCTCCCGGAGCTGCCTGCCGGCTTTCCCCTTCCGGTTTTCATCGTGCAGCACATGCCCGAAGTCTTTACCCAGTTGCTCGCGGAACGCCTCAGCCGCCGTTGCGCTTTGCGGGTCTCGGAAGCTGCCGAAGGCATGCCGGCAATCGCCGGCGGCATTTATATTGCGCGCGGCAACTGGCACATGGAATCGCTACCCGCGGCCCGCCCCGGCGCGCCCGCCACCATTCACCTCACGCAGGACCCGCCGGAGAACCATTGCCGTCCCGCCGTAGACACGCTCTTTCGCTCCACGGCGCGTGTGTATGGCTCCGGCGTACTCGCCGTGGTGCTTACCGGCATGGGATATGACGGCCTTGCCGGCTCGCGCATCATTCGCGAACAGGGCGGATCAGTTCTGGCACAGGATCAGGCCACCAGCACAGTGTGGGGCATGCCCGGAGCTGTGGCCCAGGCCGGCCTGGCATACAAGGTGCTCCCTCTCGCCGCTATCGCTCCTGAGATCCTGCGCGTCGCCGGCCGCGCCGTTGCGTTGCCTAACCAAGTCCGCAGCCTCGTCCGGATGGGGGTTTAGCCATGGAACAAATCGCAGGCCCCGAGTACAGCTACCTCCGCCAGTTGGTTTTCGACGTGTCCCAAAATGTCCTCGACGCCTCGCGGGACTACCTCTTCGACACGCGCCTTACCAAAGTCTTGCGCAACCAGGGCGTGACGCGCCTCGACGAACTGGTGCGCAAACTGCGTGCTCAGAAAAATCCCGCGCTCGAGCGCGAGGTCGCCGAGGCCATGACCATCAATGAGACCAGCTTCTTCCGCGATCTGCGCCCCTTCGATCTCCTGCGCCAGGAGTTGCTTCCCAAAATCATCGAGGCGCGCCGCTTTCAGCGCTCGCTCCGCTTTTGGAGCGCCGCCTGCGCCACCGGTCAGGAGGCCTACAGCCTGGCCATGATGCTGCTCGAGCACTTCCCCATGCTGGCGGGGTGGAAGTTCGCCATCGAGGGCACTGACATCTGTAATGAAGTCGTCCAGCGCGCCCAGGCCGGCCGCTATCATCGTATCGAGATCAACCGCGGATTGCCCGCGCGCTTCGTCGTCCGCTACTTTGACCACGTCGGCGAAGACTGGACCGTTAAGCCCGAGGTCCGCAAGCTCTGCAATTTCCGCCAGGCCAATCTCTGCGGCGCATCGCTGCCCTTCAACCGCGCCACCGATTCCTTCGACGTGATCTTTCTGCGCAACGTCATGCTCTACTTCGATCAGCCCACGCGCCGCGCGCTCCTCGCCGGCATTCACCGCGTACTCGCTTCTGACGGCATCCTCTTCCTCGGCTCCAGCGAGCAGCCCGCCGACCTCTCTCTATGGACACCTGTCCTCGCCGGTGGTACCTGCTACTTCCGCCCGCGACAGCCCAGCTAGAACTGGTCGCAGCCCTCAACCCCGCAATACGGGCGGCATACGCCAGGTCTCTGGCCGCTTGAAGAAGAACTTTCCCGTGCCCCATCCATTCGCCTCTTTTCCGGCGAATGGGTGGGAAACCACCAAAGCCGAAAGTGCGAATTCATGCGGTGCGATGACTATCACCCAGTCGCAAGACTGGGGATATGGGAGCAGTTGCGCGCCTCAGCCCGCTTCAGCGGGCGGCATACGCTAGCCCCAGTCGCAAGACTGGGGACAACGGAACGATCCCGCGCCCCAGCCCGCTTCAGCGGGCGTAAGAACAGTAAGTGACTGGGCGAAGATGGTACGATGGACCGCTCAGGGCCCGCGCGCCGGGAATTGCACTGCTAAAAGACCGCGCTTCTCCCAACACCTCATGCCTGCAAGCGGAGAAAAGAAGCCCAATGAAAACCATGGAACGCTTCAAAGTCGCGCCGGGATCCAAAGTAAGACTCAAGAAAATGGACCCCGCCTTCACCGACGGCCACAAGAGCCACAAGTCCGCGGCTGACGAGATCGCCCATTATCAGCAGAAACTCCGTGAGCTCCAGGACCTGCTTTACGCCGAGCACGGCCACTCCCTTCTCATCTGCCTGCAAGCCATGGACACCGGCGGCAAAGATGGCGTGATCAACCACGTGCTGGGCGCGATGAACCCGCAGGGCTGCCGCGTAGCGGCATTCAAGCAACCCTCCCCGCTGGAGGCTTCTCACGATTTTCTATGGCGCGCGCACAAAGCCGCGCCTGCCCGCGGCGAAGTGGTCATCTTCAACCGCTCGCATTACGAGGATGTTCTCATCGTCCGCGTGCACAACCTCGTCCCGAAAGCCATCTGGTCGCGCCGCTACGATGAGATCAACGATTTCGAGAGCAACCTGGCCGCGAACGGCACGCAGATTCTCAAGTTCTTCCTGCACATCTCCAAAGAAGAGCAACTGAAGCGTTTCAAAGAGCGGCTCGACGACCCCAGCAAGCACTGGAAGATCAGCGAGGCCGACTACAAGGAGCGCGGCTTCTGGGACAAATACGTCGCCGGCTACGAAGAAGCACTCTCGCGTTGCAGCACCAAGCACGCGCCGTGGTTCATCATTCCCGCCAATCACAAGTGGTTTCGCGACCTGCTGATCGCGCGCATCGTCGTCGAGCATCTGGAAGCGCTGAAGATGCAGTATCCCAAGTCAACGGTGGATTTGAAGTGCATCCGCCGCGAGTACCACGCCGCCGAAAAAGACGCATAGCCTGCAAAGTTGAGGCAGCCTCCCGCTTCCTCCGTCTATCCGGCATAACCCCGCTGCTCTGGACCACGCCGAGGCAGAATAGCCCGCATCGTCCATCTCTACCGTGTAAGAAACACTCACCCTGAAGAAATTACATAGCCAGCACCAGGCGCGGAATCTCGAACTGGCTTCATTCGAGCTCGGCCGCCTCGCCTAAGTCGAACCAGATGAACTGGATCGCTATTTCGACTGCGGATTGACCGCATTGGCGCTCGAATTGCACTGCATACGGTCGATCATCTTTGTCCAAGTACTAGCAGACTGGCAGCCGAAACCGCCAAGCGATCACTGCGTTCACTGCGATCCCTGCGATCTCAGCGACGAAGCGCTGGCGCATGCGGATTCGTCTGGCACGATCCGCATCGAGATCTGCATCCAGGCACTACTGCGGTCCTTATAAGAAGGAGTGAAGTATTGATAGGCAATTTATTTGACACCTCGGCTGCGAACCCGGAGACGGAATTTCAGGCCCAATCCACAGAAGCAATAGTTCTTGCGGACATCGCTATCCGCCTGCGTGCAGTTCGTCAACGCACGCAGCACACACAGGAGTGGCGCCTGCGTGAAAAGGCACAGGCCGAATTAAGAGGAACTCCGTCGCTGGTTGTGGACACGTTGGCCTCCATCATGGAGACGTACGACCGCGATATCGCAGACCACCAGGTCCGCGTCGCCACTGTCGCTTGTGCTATTGCTCGCGAGGTGGGATGGGACGAAGAGCAGCTTCAGGCTCTGCGCGTGGCGTCTCTTCTTCACGATGTCGGCAAGATGACTGTTTCTCGAGAAATATTGAACAAACCCGCACGGTTGAACGCCGAGGAGTTCTTTCAAGTGAAGTTACATGCTGCGGCGGGTCACGCCATACTCAAAGACATTCGCTTTCCCTGGCCGATTGCCGAGACCGTGCTGCAACACCACGAGCGCATGGACGGCTCAGGTTACCCGAGAAGCTTAAGAGGCGACGACATTCTGCCGGCAGCGCGGGTTCTGGCGATTGCCGATGTGTTTGACGCAATGACAACTGCCCGTCCGTACAGGCCGGCATTGGAACTGGAAGTTGTGCTCGCTGAACTTGAGGCACAAGCTGGAACGCTCCTGGACGCGAGGATGGTCGAGACATGCGTCTCTCTGTTCCGCGAGAAACAGTGTGATTCTCCGTGCTGGAGCCTGACTGGAGACCTTCCAGGTACGATCTCGAATCGTCTCGCAAAAATGGTCGCGAACCTGCCGCCGCTCAGGCTCGCGAGTCTTTGATGGGAAGCTACTGGTGATGCGACACGCAAAGACCCGGCGGTTCCGCTGACTCGCCAACCTGCCGACCTGCTAACTCGCCGCCCCGCCCAGCAACCGCTCCACCTCGTCATGCAGCCGCGCCGTGATGGCGGCCTCGCTCTCCTCAGGGCTGAAGCGGATGGCCTCGCCCACGCGCACCTCGAGATGCCCCGAGCGGAACCAGCGGCGACGACCGGCTCTCATCTCGCCCAGGCCGCGGATGGCGGTAGGCACCACAGGCACGCCACTTTGTTTGGCAAGCAGCCCGATGCCGGGCCGGAAGCGCGCCAGTTGCCCCTCAGAGCGCGCGCCCTCAGGAAAGACCATGACACTGTAGCCGCGATCCATGGCCTTGCCCGCGTGCGCAAAGCTCATCTGGAAATCGCGCTGGCGCGGCAGCGGAAAGACGTTGTAAAACGCCGTCACCAGCCAGTAAGCAGGCGGCCCCAGCAGATAAATGCCCTTGTGTCCCGGCGGCCAGTCGGGATTGCGCCCGTGCCGGTAGTCGTCGAGCATGTCGCCCGCCATGGCCACCGCGATGTGGCGGCGCAGCGGCCCAGCCAGCGCGTATTGAATCAGCGGGCCGTCGTAGGCCGTCACGTGGTTGCCCACAATAAGCAGCGGTCCCGGTGGCAGCGGCTTCTCCGGCCCAACCACGCGCGGCGCGGCCAGCAACCACGTAAGCGGCCGCTGGATCACTTCGAGAAAAGCCACCCGCATCCATTGGAACGGCTTCCACCAAGGCCACTCGGGATAAACAAAGTGGACGCGGGGAGCAGGCGGAATCACACTCTCTTGCCGCCCCGCTCCGCTGCTCCCTTGCTCCCTCGCTCCCTCGCTCCCCGTCTTCTCGCTCCCTTGCTCCCTCGCTCCCTCGCTCCCTTGTCCTTCCCCCACCAGCCGCCGCAACTCTCCCAGCGTGTGCACTTCTTCCAGCAGCCCGCTGCCCTCGACGATCCCCAGCCGCTCCTCGATAGCCGCGGAAAGTTGCACGCGTCCCAGGCTGTCGAGGTGCAGATCTTCATTCAGGCGCAGCTCATCGCCCACTCCCGGATGAGCTTCGCCGGTGATTTGCGCAATGAGCGCCAGCAGCCAGTCGGAGGAGGGGCCGAAGTTGCCGTCAGCCCCACCCGGCGTGCCGCTGCTGGGAGTCGCCGCCGCGGCCTGTATCCGGGCCAGCCACGCTGCTACGGGCTTGCGCCGCACTTTGCCGGTCGAAGTGCGCGGCAAATCGGGCTCCGGCCACAGCACCCAGCGGCTGATGCGCTGGAAGTCGGCCAGCTTGGCGTTGGCGCGCTCGATGGCCGCCGCGGCATTACATCCCGACCCACGGCAAGCCAGCACCGCGCACGGCTCCGGACCGTTTGCAGTCTCCATTGCAACCACCGCGCACGCAGCGATCTCCGGCTGCTCCTCGATAGCCGCTTCAATATCTTCCGGGTGAATATTGAGCCCCGCCGCGGTGACAATCACCTCGCTCTTGCGCCCCAGAAAACGCAACTCGCCCGTTTCCCGCAGCTCCGCAATGTCTCCGGTCGCCAGCCATTCTTCCTGCCGCGGACGCAGTTCACCGCCAGCCCAGGTAGCCGCGGAAATCATGGGCCCGCGCACCAGCACTTCGCCGTCGGCAGCGAGCTTCACTTCGCGGCCTGTCATCGGCTTGCCAATGGTTCCCTTGGCCACGTGGAAGGGATGGTTGAGCGTGATGAGCGCGGTGGTCTCGGTCATGCCGTAGCCCTGAATCAGGACGAATCCCAGCGCGTTCCAGAACTGCTCAAGCGGCCCCGGCAGCGCGCCGCCCCCGGAGACGAAGGCCCAGAACTTGAAACCGAACTCGCGGTGCACGGCAAGGAAGCGCCACCAGCGGCGCCAGGGTTTGAGCTTTTTCGAGCGGGCAATGCGCTCACTCAGGCCGGGGTAGTTCGCCTCCAAATGAGCCTTGAGCAGCGCCAGCACGCGCGGCACGGCAGCCAGTACCGAGATCCGCTCGGTGCGGATGAGCTCGACGATGTGCGGAGCGGCGAGCCGGCTATCGAAGTGCAATTCAGCCCTGAAGATCGGCGGTACCCAGAGCCCCATGGTCTGGCCGAATACGTGGCTCAGCGGAAGCGTGTGCAGAATGCGCAGGGGACGTATAAGCCGCTCGTAGCGCATGTACGGCTGGGCGCCGTCTTCAATCGGCCCCACGCTGGCCAGCACATTGCCGTGGGTGATAACCACCCCTTTGGGATCGCCGGTGGTGCCCGAGGTAAACAGAACTTGCAACGGGGTTTCCCGCGACAGGCCGGAAACTGCGCCCATCTCCGCGGCGGGAAGATGGTCGAGCCATTCTTCAAAAGGCAGTGTAGGCAGGGCAAGCTTCGGCATTTCGGGCGCGGTCTGCGACGCGGCCAACTGGGTGCCCCCGGTCTCGATTTTGAGACCGGGGACCGCACGAATGCCCTCGACCAGCTTGCCCAGCAGCACCGCATCGCCCACAGCCAGTTTCGGTTTCACGTCCGCAGCCACACGCGCGGCAAAGTCGGCGCTTCCGGCGGCGTCCAAAGGAACGGCCAGCACCCCGCGCAGCATGCAGCCGTAGAAAGCGGCGATCCACTCGGCGCTGTTCTCAGCCCACAGCAGTACGCGGTCGCCCTGGCCGATTCCCTGCTCGGCCAAGAACGCCGCAAAACGGCCGGCGAGACGCGCCAGCTCGCCGTATGTGGTGACATGACGCCGGTTGCCCCGATAGTGCACCACGGCAATCTCGCGGTCAAAACGGCGAAAGTCGTCGATCAATGTAACGAGGTGATCGCGCATGAATTGTTCCGGCAGGTCCATCCTAGCAGCGTCAACTGCTTGCGATGTTTTCACGAGTGTGAAGGCAGAGCGCGCCCAGTTCCAACTCTGGAATCCATGCCCGCCTGTCCTCTCATGCTGGCGATTCTAGTGCCTGTTCATTGGGCGGGAACTCCCGGTTGTGACACTTTCTCAACTGGCACAACGACCCGGATCAGCCGTCGTACACTGGATTGAACAGGCTTTCCCCATGAAAAAACTCGCAATTGGCGTTTACGTTCTCATCACTCTGGCTTTAATGGTCTGGGGCTACTACCAGGCCATCTATGTCGCGCCCCTCGATGAAAAGCAAGGCGAAATCTATCGCATCTTCTTCTACCATGTGCCCATCGCCATGGTTTCTTCGGTTTTCTTCGCCGTCTCGCTGGCGGGTTCCATCGGCTATCTTGCCTACAGGTACAGCCGTCCGGAGCGGGCGCAGATCTTCGATGCCTGGGCGCTGGCCGGAGCTGAAGTAGCGGTCGTCTACTGCACCATCATCCTCGTCACGGGGCCCATCTGGGGCCGCCGCGCATGGGGCATGTGGTGGACCTGGGACGCGCGCCTGACCACCACCCTGGTCCTGTGGCTCATCTATATGAGCTACCTGCTTTTGCGGCGCTTTGCCGCAGGCTCTCAAATGCAAACCGTCGCCGCCGTCCTCAACATCTTTGGCGCGCTTGACACTCCCATCGTCTATTTCTCCACGCATTTCCAGAAAGTGATTCCCACCCAGCACCCCGCGCCTGTCTTTGGCGGTGGCCCCGACTCAGGCGTAAAGGATCCGCGCATGCTGGCCGCCTGGGGCTGGAATCTCCTGGCATGGCTTGCGTGGGGCCTGCTGATCCTGGCCCTCCGCTATCGTGTCGAGCGCCAGCAGCAGAAGATCGACGCCGCGGAAGCTCAACGCGCCTTGGAAGCTTGAGCTTGAGACCTGTTGTGCTTGAAAAATGAGGAGTTCCATGAAAAAGCTCGCCCTCGCACTCATCGTCGCCGTTCCGCTCGCTCTTTTAGCCTGGACCGCGTTTCTCATCCTCTCCGCCCCTTCGTACGATTGGAACGCGAATGCATCGCCCGCCCAGCTAGACGCCGCCGCGGCCCTGCGCGACCACCTGTACCGGCAAGCAGCCTACACCATCACCTGGGCCATCCAGTTGGGCTATCTGGCATGGCTGGCCTTCAAGTGGAGCGCACAAAAGCCGGCCGCCGAGCGCGCCGGCGGTTAGGTCTCTGACCGATTGAAGAAGAACCTTCCGTGCCCCATCCATTCGCCTTTCTTCTGGCGAATGGGTGGGAAACCACCAAAGCCAAAGGTACGAATACACGCGGTCAGAGAACCAGGATCATCCGGACAAATCTCCTTCGTGCAAGTCTTTTTCGCATGGCCGCATTTGCCCGCCGGATTTGCGCGTCCTCACGCCTCTCGCTTGCAGGTTTTCGTTCTGGCGCACCCAGCGGTTTCCCTCCCGCAATGACACCGCCAGCACAGCCTCACGTTTTAGTTGTATTGGAAGTTTCTTGCGTTCCTCCGATGATTTCCATAGAGCGGTTATCGGATGCCGCCCCCTGGGACCCTTACCATGCATGACCTCATCATCGCTCTCGCCTTTATCGGTATGATCATTGCCCCCGCGGTAGTAGCCGCGAAAAGCAGTCAAGCCAGCGACGACCGCGACTAAAACGAGGCCACACCGCTCGAAAGCACGCGCCAGCCCCGGATCTGCCCCCCGGATCTGCGTCGTTGGCCCCGTGCTCTCTCGCTCCCTCGCTCCCTCGTTCCCTTGTTCCCCCCTTCCCCCAGCCAGTAAACTGTGGGATCGGGGGGCATCTCATGTTGGTAGTGATGAAGGCGCAGGCGACCGCGGAGGAGATCCAGGCTGTCTGCGACCATATCGAACAATTGGGCTTCCGTCCCCATCCCCTGCCCGGCGCGCAACGCACCGCCATCGGCATCACCGGCAACCAGGGTGAGGTGAACCGCGGCAACCTGGAATCGCTTTCCGGCGTCGCCGAAGTCATCCGCGTTTCAAAAGCCTACAAACTCGCCAGCCGCGATGTGAAAGAAGAAGACACCGTCATTCGCTTCTCGACCGGCGCAAGCATTGGCGGCCGCGATCTGGCCGTGATCGCCGGGCCATGCTCCATTGAGAGCCGCGAACAGGCCTTTGCCATTGCCGAACAGGTAGCCGCGGCGGGCGCGCAGTTTTTCCGCGGCGGCGCCTACAAGCCCCGCACTTCGCCCTACGCGTTTCAGGGCCTCGGCCTTGAAGGGCTGAAAATCATGGCCGAAGTCAGAGACAAGTTTGGGCTGCGCATCGTCACCGAGGCTCTCGATACCGATACCCTCGACCTGGTCGCCGAGTGGGCCGACGTGATCCAGATCGGCGCGCGCAACATGCAGAACTTTTCGCTCCTCAGGAAGGCCGGCCGCCTGCGCAAGCCGGTGCTCGTCAAGCGCGGCATGAGCGCCACGCTCGAAGAGTTCCTGATGGCCGCCGAGTACGTGATGAGCGAGGGCAACTACGAAGTAATTCTGTGTGAGCGCGGCGTGCGCACATTTTCAGACCATGCCCGCAACACCCTTGACCTCAGCATCGTACCCGCCCTCCAGCACGTGAGCCATTTGCCCATCCTCGTCGATCCCAGCCACGGCACCGGCCGCCGCGACAGCGTTTTGCCCATGGCGCGCGCCGGCATTGCCGCCGGAGCCGACGGCCTGATCGTCGAGGTCCACAATCATCCCGAAGTCGCAGTTTCCGACGGCCCGCAGTCGCTGTTTCCCGCGCAATTCGCCACCATGATGAACGAGATCGAACAGATTGCCCCGATCGTCGGCCGCACCCTGGCGCGAGGCGTGGCTGCTCCGATGGCCGTGAAAGAGTGAAAGAGTGAAGCGACCCACACCCACACTCACACTCGCACTCACGCTCACACTCGCTCTCTTGCTTACCGCCTGCCGCCCCCACGACTTTCCCCAATACCCGCCCAACTATCGCGAATACGCCTATGTCACCAACGGCGGCAGCGACACGGTCACCGTTCTCGACGTTGTCGATGTCCGCGTAGACCGCGAGCTCCCGGTGGGCCAGCATCCCGTAGCCGTGGCCGCCAGCCCCACGCGCAACGAAATCTACGTGGTGAACGCGGGCGCAACGGGCGCGAACGGTTCGGTCACCGTCATCGATGCCGAGCACAACGCCGTCGTCGCCACCATCCCCGTCCACCGCCAGCCGCTCTCCATCGACCTCGACGCCGACGGCGCGCGCGCCTACATCGCCAACTCCGGCTCGAATTCGGTGTCCGTCATCGACCTGAAGGCGCGGCGCGAAATTGCGCAGTTTGGTGTCGGTGAGCAACCCGTGGCAGCGCGTCTGGCGCCCGATGGCAAGACGCTTGTAGTCGCCAATCAGCAGGGCAACTCCGTCACGATCATGGATCCCTCGGACGGCCATGTGCGCGCGGTGTTTGCAGGCTGCCCCGGAGCGGCCAGTCCCGCGATTCTGCCGGATTCTTCCAAAGCATTCGTTGCCTGCTCCGCCGGCCATCAGGTCATGGTGATCGCGCTTGAGAATTCCAAAACCCGTCCCAATCAGCCCGACCAGCTTGAAGCGCTGATGGATGTGGGACGCGCCCCCGTCGACCTGGCGATGAAGCCCGACGGCGGCGAAATCTTCGTGTCGAATTCTCTCTCCGACTCGGTGAGCGAGATCTACAACACCACCGACGAGGTGGCCGACACCTACATGATCGGCGCCGATCCGGTCCGCGGCCTGGTTTCGCAAGACAATTCGTTGCTCTACGTCGCCAACCAGCGCTCGCAGGAAGTCACGGTCTATTCCATCGTCGACGGCAGACGCGTTGCCCCGTCGCTGCACGTGGGCGACGGACCCGCCGCCATGGCCTTCTCCGCCGCCGGCCATTTGCTTTTTGTGGTCGACCGCCGCTCCGGCGACGTAGCCGTGATGCGCACCGCAAGCCAGTCGCTGTTCACCCTGCTCCCCGCGGGCCGCGACCCCAGCGCCATCGTGGATAAGGCCTTCAAAGTCGCGCAGTAGCGCCGGTCTCCTGACCCGCACACGCGGCCTTGAAAGTTGTGCAGCAATGCCGCCGGGAATTCAGCGAGCAGTGCCTGTTACCGAACCTTCTCTCGCGAATCCCCACACTCTCCCGCATCCGCGCAGTTGCAACGTTTCTTGTGCCTCATCGTCCAGCCAAGCACCGCTCCAGCGCCAATGCCTGCCGCAAATGTCGCCGCAACGGTCTTAAGCGGATGCCGCTGCACGCGCTTCCGTGTGTCATCAATAAGCTCGGTGGCGGCGTGGCTGCCCTGTTTTGTAATGCGCCGTGCTGCGTCGCCGCCATCCGCAAGCGCATCCGCAGCGGCAGACGCCGCCCGTGAAGCCTTATGCGCTGTCTCGTCAATCTGTACGCCCATCTGTTCCAACACTGATTGCGTCATGCTCTCCAGACCTTTCTCGTCTCTATGGTTCGATGGTGATGCGCTTACTCTCCAACAGCCTTTTCAATCTTGCCGACAACGTTCTGCACTTTTCCGGCATTCTTTTCAGCCTTGCCGTCAGCCGTCAGGTTGGGGTTGTTGGTAAGTTCGCCGGCCTTTTGCCTGACTGCGCCTTTGAACTCGTGAAGCTTGCCTGTTGTCTTATCTTGTGTGCTCGGTTTCATCATGATTCTCTCCTCTGTGTGGGTGCCAGCCGCTTTCCGTAATTACTTCTGCGGAGGCGTGGTGGTGGTCGTGGTTGTCGATTGCGTCTCGGAGGCTGGGGGCGTGGTGGTGGTTGTGGTGGTCTTTTCCTTCGACTTCGTCTTGTGGTGATGGCGACTGGTCTTTTCCTTCGTCTCGGTCGTCTGGGTGGTCTGGGTTACCGGAGCCGGCGCAGTCTCCGTCGTGGTGGTGGTGGATTGCGTGGCTTCCTGCGCCGCAACCGGCAGCGTGAACGCAAGCACGGCGAGCGACACGAAAGCCGCAGTAACTAATTTTCTGGATTTCAATCGATTCTCCTTAGGTTGTCCGGAATGGGAACCTTAGGTTGCGCAGGTATTCCGGCCATTGCGAACCGCTGCCATTGAGGCATACTCAGCTTCATTCATCTGCGAGGACAATTCTGAGCAGAATGGCTCTAGCCGTTCGCCAGGCAACAAGCGAGGGTTGCTGGCAGTGTAGATTGAGGGATCGAGCCGGTCAGACTCGAGCGGATTGCTGGAGAATTCGCATGCGGCGGACCCTACGCATCCCGCAGCTTGTTTCGCGGTCTAGCTCTCCAGACGCCATACACCAGAACTCCCAGCCAAAAGACATCCATCGCCGTGATGATCGCGCGTGCAATCAGTTCCTTTTTTCCGGTGTCGTAATACAGGCTTCCGGGTCCAGCTAATATCTCTACCCTGAGAACCGCCGCGAACAGAGCCACGATCGCGATCACGAACAGCGCCCCGCGATGGCTCTTTCCCACGTAGGTTGCCGTTTCCGGTTCGATAGGAGCCGTCCTGCGAAACCACAATATAAACCAGAGCAGAATCGCAGCAGCGCCAAACAGCGTGCTCCCGTGTTGCAGCACCCGCAGATACTCCATCGTTCCGTAGACAGGAAACTCCACCGTCCGATGCAGGAACTGCCAATGCTCGTAGGGCCAGAAATTCGGGTGCGTAAACGAATCCCACAGAATATGCGTCGCCACTCCGATCAGGATCGACAGCAGCACCAGCGCAAGCTGCGCAAAATTCCTGATCGGCAGCGCCGCCGGGCCAAGCCGAATCCGCCGCCGCACGCTCTCGGGCAGCCATGCATAGAGCGGCTCCTTTGCATAAACATGAAACAGCCACAGCACAATCAACGCCCAGGGCAAATCAAACAGAAAAGCCCCGGTCAGGGTATGACCGAATCCTCCCTCGGGCGCGAAGTGAAGGAAGTACTCAAAATCGGGCGCCATGCAGCCAATCACCAACGCAGACGGAACC
>Ga0302201_10000269_pt1 | contig 47116 bp, 44 predicted proteins | sample II_Bog_N3_2_FD_194586 | JGI IMG/M metagenome (GOLD analysis project Ga0302201, IMG submission 194586) | Peat permafrost microbial communities from Stordalen Mire near Abisko, Sweden - II_Bog_N3_2 | ecosystem: Environmental > Terrestrial > Soil > Wetlands > Peat | place: Sweden: Abisko... | reverse complement strand
GTCAGAGACGCTTAGATGCGGCCGCAACTCCTCTGTCTGGTCCCACCCCTCGTCCAGGGAGCCCGTCGCGCGCTGGTTCCGCGTCCGCCGGTAGTTGTCCACCAGCAGATTCCGCGTCATGGTGGTGATCCACACCGGCAGACTGCCGCGTGTGACGTCAAAGCTGCCCAGATTCGAGTAAATCTTCAGGAAAACGTCCTGCGTCAGGTCTTCGGCATCCGTGGCGTTGCCGGTAAAGCGGTAACAGAGCCCATACACACGCTTCTGGTGCGCGCGGACCATCTCGGCCCATGCGCCAGAGTCGCCGTTCATGCAGTGGCGGACAATTTGCGTCCAGTCCTGCTCCAGAGCTCTCACCTCCGTGCGCCCAGCGGGGGTTGCCAATGTTGCCTGGCTCGCCCGCGTCGCCTCCATCGTGGCCGTACCCATCGAAATCGTAGCGCACCGGGATCCATCTCGCCGCGCTGCGGTCGCCGTTGCGGCCTGCGTCTTGGAATGGCCAAAGGTCCGCTCCATCGTCGGTGCCGCTATGCCCCAGCTTAATGTACCCACGTACTGCATGGTGATGAGATACGCAGATTGGTCCGTTGCGGTTCCGTCGTGAAATCTCCTCCGCTTCCATTCCCGGCGCCGGGGCTCTTCGAATTTTTCCGGCCTCGTTCCCTTTGTCCCTTGTTCCTTCGTGACCTGTGCGACAGTTCCGCGCCGCTTGGGCGGCTTACCCGCAGCCTTTACGGAACCATTTCCTCTTCATCTTCGTAATCGCTTGCATATGCAAGACACTTTCACCGGGGCTTGGCTCGAGTCCCAGACTGCGCGCACCGGTGCCGCATGGCATGCCTGCGCGCACCGGCCTTTGCCGTCCGGCCCCGCCTACACCATGGAGGCGCAGAGCGCGAGCGAGTGTGTCTACGATGACTGTCTCCGCTCCGTGGAAAAGGGCCTCCGCAGCCGGCCTCGCACAGCGACAGAGCGCACTGCCTTCCGGGACCACCTCATGGCCGTCTTCTCCCTTTTCGCTGCCTCGGCGCTCGGTCTTGAATCGCCAGCCATCGATCTCATCGCTCAGGGCTTCCTGCCTGCCGGTGTCGAATTCGCTCGCCGCGCGCGCCATTTCGACGCAGCCCTCACCATGCCTGAAATCGTTCAGGCTTGCCGTAACGCCTGGACCGCCTACGGCTTCCAGCCCCTCCTCGACGAGTCCGCGCACATCACGCCGTCGATCGTTGGCTATAGCCTCCTTTACCCCTATACCGACAACTATCTCGACCGTCGCGACGCGTCCCCTGCCGCCAAGCGCCTCTTCTGTGCGCGATTCCGCCGCCGCCTGCGCGGCGAGCATCTTCCCGTTCGCGATGCACACGAAGCATCCATCTGGGCTCTGGTTGGGATGATCGAAAGCCAATATCCTCGAGCACATTACCCGCAGGTCTTCGCATCGTTGCTTGCCATCCATCTGGCGCAGGAGCAGAGCGTTGCCCAACTCTCCGCCGCACAGTCCTTGAGCGGCGACGAGATCCTCCGCATCAGTTGCGCTAAGGGCGGCACATCCGTCCTCGCCGATGCCTGCCTCGTCCGCGGCTGGCTCACCGAACAGGAAAGCCAGATTGCCTTCGATTGGGGAGTGCTGCTCCAGCTCGGCGACGACCTCCAGGACATCCGCGAGGATCTTCACCGCGGATCGGCCACGCTCTTCACGCGCGCCGCGGCCGCGGGCATCCTGCTCGACCACCTCGTCATTCAGTTGCTCAATTTCAGCGAGGCAGTCGGCGCCGGGCTTGAATGCCTCCCAACCGGCCCGGCAACGCTCAAGAACCTGCTGCGCATGAGCTGGCGCTCGCTGATCGTCGCCGCTGTCGCCAATGCTCCGGAGTTTTTCTCTCCGGCCTTTCTCCGCGAGCTCGAACGCGCGTCGCCGTTCCGCTTCGCCTTCCTCCGGGCGCGCCACAGGAAGCTGGCGAGCCGGAGCGGCCTTTTCCCCGCTGTCTTCAACGCCCTGATTGAGGAGACGCGCAAACAGAAGTTCGCACCCAATGCAGGCGTTTCAAGCTGGCAGTCGGTCGGGAGACCGGCGCTGCTATAAGACTCAGGTATGCTTAAGGACCAAGGAGCATTCCCCATGCGCAAGACCCTGCTGGTCCTCAGCCTTCCGTTGTTGCTGTGCACGCTGGCCCACGCCGCGAGCTTCGATTGCACCAAGGCTAAAACCGCCCAGGAAAAGGCCATCTGCAGTTCGCCGGCGCTTAGCGCAGCCGACGATCAGATGGCCGCTGCCTACAAAGCATGGCTGGCTGCGGCGCAACCGGATTGGACTGCCGGAATTCGCGAGAACCAGATCGTCTGGCTGCGTTTTCGTGACGCGAGTTGCCCCGCAGCCGAAGCCGACAACTCCATCGTGTCCTGCTTGAGTGACATCTATAAAGGGCGCATCGATGACTTGCAGGGAATGGTGCAACACATCGGTGGCGTGACGTTTGTCTCGCAGGCGATCACGTTGACCGTGCGCGACACATCAGACTCCGCTCCTCCCGCCGGCGTCACTGAAGTTACGCCCGGCTTCGGCACGTTGCAGGCCACCTGGCCGCAGGCTTCCTCCACCACGGCGCAATGGACTGCCTGGAATAGTGCGATCGTTCCGGCGGTAATCCAGGCCGCGAATGCAAATGAGACACTCTCCGCCAAAGCCTGGAAGGATCTTGTGCAACCCGGCGTCGATCTCAACCTGACGGTCACGGTCGAGCGCCTCAACACGCAATGGGTTTCCGCGACCATCGACGGCCTCTACGACGGCCACGGCGCCCATCCTACGGAGAATTCCGCTGAGTTTTACTGGATGCTCGGCGAGCAGCGCGCGCTCAAGCCGGAGGATGTCTTCCTGCCCAAATCCGGCTGGGACACATGGATAGAGAAGCGGCTCGACAGCTACTTGCAGAAGGTGCTTGACTCCAACGGGAACGACCAACGGCAGTACAAGCCCGGCGACCTGCCCGGCATCGTCACAAATCCGGCAGACTGGAAGCTCGATGCCAAAGGCTTCTCGATCTTCTTTCAGCCGTACCAGGTGGCCTGCTACGCCTGCACGCCCGACCCCATGATCATTCCGTGGTCTGAGCTCAAGCCCTACCTGCAGCCTAGCTTTGTGCTTCCGCAGTAAGGAGGCACGCTGCGACTCCGATGCGATAGGCGTCGCTCCCAGTTGCTCGGTCCCTCGCGCCCTTGGTCCCTGTTTTTAGTACTGATTCCCGAACTCCGGATCCACTGGATTCTCGAATAGCGACGCGTCGCGCGTGACGATTGTCAGCCCTGACGGCGTGACGAAATACCGCCGCTTATCCTCCACCGGGTCGTAGCCAATCACCGTGCCCTCAGGAATGTGCACGTCGCGGTCGATGATGGCCCGCCGGATGCGGCAATGCCGCCCGATGCTCACGTGCGAGAAGACGATGCTCGCGTCTACGTCGGAGTAGGAGTTGACGCGCACGTCCTGCGACAGCACCGAGTTGTAGACCGAAGCGCCCGAAATGATGACGCCCGCCGTGATGATGGAATTGACGGCCATGCCCGAACGGCCCGGCTCGCCGAATACGAACTTGGCCGGCGGATACTGCCGCACCCGCGTGCGGATCGGCCAGCTCTTGTCGTAGAGGTTGAAGACAGGCGACACCGAGCACAGATCCATGTTGGCTTCGTAGTACGCGTCGAGCGTGCCCACGTCGCGCCAGTAGAGTGCTTCCTTCTTGTTCTCGTCGACAAAGCTGTAGGCCATCATCTTTTTCTTGCCCAGCAGGTTGGGCAATATATTGTGCCCGAAATCGTGCTTCGAATCGGTGTCGTCCGCGTCGGAGATCAACGCTTTCAGCAGCGTTTCAGTATTGAAGATGTAAATGCCCATCGACGCGTCCACGGCGTTGGGATTGAAGGGTGAGCGAAAACTGGTCGACGCCGGCTTCTCCTGGAAGCCCATGATCTCGCCGTTTTTCGCGACCTCTACCACCCCAAACCGCGACACCTCTTCTGGTGCAACCGGCAGAGTGGCCAGCGTGATTTCGGCGTTGGTCTCCTTGTGGTAGGCCAGCATGCGGCTGTAGTCCATTTTGTAGATGTGATCGCCGCCCAGAACAATCACGTGCGCTGGCTGCTCGCTGCCGATCGAGTAGATGTTCTGGTACACCGCGTCCGCCGTGCCCATGTACCAGTTGGCGCCGGTGCGCTGCATGGGCGGCATCAGCTCGAAGAACTCGCCGAGCTCCTGCGCCACGATGCCTGTCCAGCCTTCGCGGATGTGCCGGTTGAGGCTGAGCGCCTTGTACTGCGTGAGGATATACACGCGGCGCAGGCCCGAATTAATGCAGTTGGAAAGCGTGATGTCAATGATGCGGTAGTGTCCGCCAAAGGGAACGGCAGGTTTGGCGCGGTCCCGCGTCAGGGGGAACAGACGTTCTCCTGCACCGCCCGCAAGTAAAACGCCCAGAGTGTCCTTCATATCCATAAGGCTCCCACAGCCCGGATGGTCGCTGGTCCATGTCGTCCGGCACGGCGAGGGAGTGCCGCTATCCGGAACAGCATTCTTTCAGGCGGCACGCGATCGGAACCGCCACTGAACGCAGGAGAATATCACACAAAGCAATACGCTTGGCAGTCCTGAGATTAAATCAGCGGTGCTGGCGGGGTTAGCGGAGCTAGCGGAGTTAGAAAAACCATCGTGGAGGCTACGTGGACGGCAACGGAAAACACCATCGCCACCCGCCGTCGCCGAAGGAAGAGCTAGCTCCGCTCGTCTTCTACCAGCCAGAAACCCAGTTCCCCTTTTTCGTGGACCGCTTGATCTTCGTGAATTTGTACTCCAGGCCCACGGAGATGGCGAAGTTCACGTCGTATTGTGCGTACGACGCGTTAGCTATTGGCGCATCGCTGAAGGTGTAGTGCGTCATGATCGCGTCAGGATTGATGCGGAAGACCCAGTGTTCCGACCGGTTCAGGTCGATACTTCCGCCGACAATCGCTGCCGGCGCAATCTGGTTGTAGTAAAAATCGAAATACGCCGGCGCCACGCCCAGCAGATCCTTCTGGAAATTTCCATCGACGCCGCCGAACATGGCATGCGCCATCATGGCCCCATGCTTGTTGTGCGGCCCCAGCCATTCCACGCCGCCGACAAAGAAATACTGCTTCACCACCGGACCCTGCAAGTCCCCGCCGTTACCGTTCTTGTCGTTCGGTGCGGTTCCGCTGGTGCCCACATACGCGCGGCCTGAGCCCTCGATGCCCCAGTTCCGCGTGAGCCAAATGGAAGCGTCGCCGTCCAGTCCGCCCAGGCTGGCGCCCTGCAACAGCGAGGGGCCTGCCTTCATGTGGTCATACGCAAAGCCCACTGACACGTCGTAGCGGTTGTCGTAGCGCACTTTGGCAAGCGGATCGACCTGGATGTAGACGCCATAATTCGAGTTCTGGGCGTCTGCTCCCTGCGGAGTGGGCGCCTGCGTCGGCTGGCTCTGGCTGCTCGAACTCTGGGGCTGGGCGGGCGGCGTGGGTGAGCTCGAATTCTGCGCCTGCGTGCGGGTACCCGCGCACACGCAGAGAGCGAGAACAACTACAAATAGAGGCGAAAACCTTGCTTGGAGAGGCATCATTAAACAGCTTACAGGACCCCCCCGATACCGGACAATGCGCCTCCCGATCATTTCTTGGAGCATTTTCGACAGCATTTCCTTTAGACGCGCCGGGGCCCTATTGCGTCCCGCGACGCTTGGCCCTTGATCGAGGCAGTCTGTCACCCATCAGGTCAGGCCGGATCCAGCCGCCCTCACCCTTTCACTTATTTCACTCTTTTCGCTCATTCACTCGACTGGCACCGCTCCATCTGCCGCGACCACACCAGGTAATGCAATGTTTTCAGGATTTCGACCAAGGTTTGTTCCGCCGTTGCTCCCGATCCCACCGATCCCAGCGCCGGAGCCTCATGGACCCGCCACCGCATCGGCAATTGACTCAGGATCAGACCGGCGCGCGGCAAATGGCTGGGGCTCGATATCACTTCCGCCGACTCCCAGCCGTGGCTACGCATGATGCGCCACGCGTTGCAGGTATTCTCCACGGTGTTCCGCGCAGCAGGATCTTCCAGCACCGCCGACGCCGGAATGCCCTGCGCCTCCGCAGTCCGCGCCATCACATGTGCCTCCACAAACCGGTTGGCCACCGCGCCCCCGGTAAAAATGATGCGCGGCGCTACGCCTCGCTCGTACTCGTGCACCGCCTCGGTGACGCGCGCCAATTGGTGCGGACTCGGATTGCCGTCCGCGTCTACCGGGGCGCCCAGCACGATGAGCGCATCGAAATGGTCCTTCGTGGTATTGCTCGCGGGGGCCAGCGCACGCTCCAGGGCCGCCCATGCGATCAGGCCCAGAACCAGCGCTGTGGATGCCAGAATTCCGCGCGCCTGCCAGCCCATCTTGCGACGTCTTCTGGGCGCGGCCCTTCGGCTCGCACTCCGTTCACCTGTCTGCTTCCGTGGTTTCGCGGAGCTCAGCTTCTTTGATTTTGCGGAGTTCAAAAGGCCTGCCTCCAAGCTCCACTCTATCGCGGACGCCGGTTGCGAGGGGACTAACTCCGCCGACTTCGCTGGCTCCGCTGGTCTCAGATTTGCGCGGGCTTGTCCCACTCGGAAAAGACGATCTCGTCGAGCGGCTTGCGCGTGCGCGCGGTGATTTCGCGCTCGATCAGCGTGGCATCGCCCAGTTCCGCCGGTTCGCCCTGATAGCCCAGCGCAATCACAGTCCCCAGCGCGTACTCCTCGGGAATCCCCAGCGCCTGGCGCGCGGCTTCGTGGTCGAAACCGGCCATCTGGTGCGTGGTCAAGCCCAGTGCCGCGGCCTGCAGCGTCAAATGGGCGCTCGCCGCTCCCAGATCGTACAGCGCATACGGATTTGCCGCGCCCTTGGCGTTCACGGCCAGCGCCGTGCCCAAAATCAGCACCGGAGCCTTGGGCGCCCACACCTTGTTAAACCCCGCCAGCGTCCCCGCGATCTTCTCGTGCGTCCCGGAACCCTTCAACCCCACCACAAACTTCCACGGTTGGCTGTTCCCGCCTGAGGCTGCCCACCGGGCCGCTTCAAACACCTTCCAGAGCGCCTCCGGGCTCACTTCGCGCTCGGCAAACGACCGCGCGCTCCAGCGCTCGTGGATCACGGGCAGCACCCCCTGCACTGGGGACGCTTTCTTCAGGGCATGCACTTCACTGGCTGTCAGACTCATGGACCTTTCGCTCCTCGGAGATCCCATCGGAATCCCGTTGCTTCTTTCTTTTTTTGATTCATTGATCGGTCGCGGGGATTCGCCTGTCGCAAACAATAGTTGTTGCAACATATATCTTCCTAGAGGTCGAAGCTTTCTCGCTCCCTGTTTTCTTGTTCCCTCGCTCCCTTGTTCCCTGTTTTATGGGTACATCCGGTTGAGCATGCGCGGGAAGGGAATTGTCTCGCGCACGTGGTCCAGCGCGCACACCCAGGAAACCACGCGCTCAATGCCCATGCCGAAGCCGGCGTGCGGCACGCTGCCGTAGCGGCGCAGGTCGAGATACCACTCGAACGCCTGGCGCGGCAGCTTGTGTTCGTCGATGCGCGCGCTCAACAGTTCGTAGCTCGACACACGCTGCGATCCGCCGATGACTTCGCCGTAACCCTCCGGCGCCAGTACGTCCACGCAGAGCGCGTAGCGCGGATTTTTCGGGTCAGGCTCCATGTAAAACGCCTTCACGTCCGCCGGATAGCGATGCACCATCACCGGCCGGTCGTACTGCGAGCTCAGCCAGGTCTCGTCGGGCGAGCCGAAGTCATTGCCGTATTCGAAGGCCTGCTCCAGTTGCCCGTTTTTGTGCGCCTGGTTCAGCAGTTCCACCGCCTCGTCATAGCGCAGCCGCGGAAACGGCGCCTTGATTGCTTCGAGCTTCGCCACGTCGCGGCCGATCACTGCGAGCTCCGCGGCGCGGTTCTTGACCACGCTCTGCACTATGTGCGCGATGTAGTTCTCGGCGAGCTCCATCAGCCCGTCGAGATCCATGAAGGCAACCTCGGGCTCGACCATCCAGAACTCGGTCAGATGCCGGCGCGTCTTCGACTTCTCCGCGCGAAACGTGGGACCGAAGCTGTAGACCTTGCCCAGCGCGAGGGCCGTCGCCTCCACATAAAGCTGGCCGCTTTGCGTCAGGTACGCGGGATCACCGAAGTAGTCCACGGGAAACAGCGTGGATGTGCCTTCGCACGCGGCCGGCGTCAGAATCGGCGGATCGGTGCGAATGAAGCCGTGGGTGTCAAAGTACTCGGCCGCGGCGCGCATGATCTCCGCGCGAATGCGCAGAATGGCCGCCTGGCGCGGCGAGCGCATCCACAGGTGCCGCCGTTCCTGGAGAAAGTCCACGCCGTGTTCCTTGAGCGTGATGGGGTAGGGATCGGACTCCGGCACGCGCTGGACTACTTTGATGTCTTCGACGTCCAGCTCATACCCGCCCGGCGCACGCTTGTCGGCACGCACTTTTCCGGTCACAATCACGCTCGACTCCTGGGTCAGGTGTTTCAGCGTCTCGAAGACCTCCGGCGACACGCTCTTCACATGCGCTACGCCCTGGATCGACCCTGTCCCGTCGCGAAAGATGGGAAACACCAGCTTCCCGTTCTCGCGCAAGTTGTAGAGCCATCCCTGGAGCGTTACGGATTGCCCCTCATGGCGGCCGATTTCGGCAATAGTGGTAACGGGCGCGGCGGGCTGGGCGGTTTCGGCTGGAGCGGGTGCGGATTCTGGAGCAGGAGCGGTTTCTTCGGGCATCGTGGGCAGGCTTTCTGAGCGGCGCAGGACGGCCTCGCCGGACGTTCCAGAATAACGCGCGCAGCCAGGGACGGTGCACGACCGTCGTCACTTGCTCCCTCGCTCCCTGCCTTCTTGTTCCCTTGTTCCCTCGGTCCCTTCGTCCCTGCCTTTCCCAATTTCGTGTGACGGCAATCTATTTTGATCTGGACGACAAATGCCCCCAAAGAGCATCCTATTGGTCAAGGAAGCGTGGTCCGAGGGAGCGGCGATGAGCGACCAGCTCGAAGTGGGCGGCGTAGAGATGCACAAAACCCAGGCGGATCCCGATGCCGCCGAGCGGTTCATTACAGAGAAGCGGATCGGCGAGCGCATCCGCCGGTTGCGCCTGAAGAAATCCATGGGCCTGGTGGAACTGGGCAGGCACACCGGCCTATCGGCGAGTTTTTTGTCGCAGCTTGAGACCGGCCGCGTGGTGCCCACGCTGCGCAACTTGGCGCGCATTGCCATGGTCTTTTCCAAGGACCTGTCGTATTTTTTCGAGTCCGAGCCCGTCGCCATTTTCCGCGTGCATCGCAAAAAAGACCGCGTGCGCATGCCCCAAACCGGGGTTGAGCCGCCGACGTATACGTTTGAGAGCCTGGGCTACATGGTTCCCGACCGGCACATGGACCCCTACTTCGCGGAGTTCCTTCCCCTGCCGCCGCAGGTTGAGCCCAAGGCCCACCAGCATGCCGGATATGAGTTCCTCTATGTGCTGGGCGGCGAGCTCATTCTGCGCCACGGCGATCAGGAAGCGACGCTTGGCGCGGGCGATGCGGTCTACTTCGACTCGGGGACGCCCCACTCCTATCATTGCGCGGGTTCGAAGCCGACTGAAGCGTTGATTGTCACCATCCATCAGGCACCTGCGGCGCAGCCGCAGCCTGCACGCCCCCAAGCGAGTGCGGCCACTCGCCCCGCTCCAGGCGTTGCGGCACCGCGGCCAAATCCCGCCGACGGCAGGCAAGGCGGAGCGACGTAGAAACTCCGCGTGCTCTCACGCCGCATCTTCCCTGATTCGCGCCGTAGGTGTGCCTGCCTACTTCTTCGCGCCATCCAACTCGCCGTAGGTGGGATACGGCGCAGCTTCGGTGCTGGTCGGCATAGTTTCCAGAATCTTCAGATCATCCTGCACTCTCTTCCACTCATCGGGATGCTTCCTGGTCTCGATGGGCGCGTTGGGATCGGAATAATACGCTTCCACATCGCTCTTGATCCCCGGCGGAATCGCCTGCGTGGGAGTGCGCGTCAGCCGGTCCAGAAGCGTGGCATAGGTCCTGTCGGTGAGTACATAGCCGCCCGGCTTCACCACCAGACCCGTGTCGAGGTCGCGATTCGGTAAGGGCTGTCTGGGATTGAGCGGGCCCAGTGTGGCCGTCGACGTGGTCGCGCTCAATGTCCGCTCGCGGCGCGCCGCAACGGGCGTAAGAAATGCCAGCCGATTGTGCAGCACCGTCGTCGAGGAAACTACGCTGTGCATGTAATCGGCTTCAGTTTCCGCCGTCGGACCCTTCACGGCCACCATCGCCAGCGGCCCCACCTTGGGCACAATCCAGATCACCGCGGCAAGCAAGTGCGTCTCCACGCTGACCTTCTTCTTGCGGTAGGCCTCCCAGTTGTAGAGCTTGGCCGCGACGGCTACCTCATTCTCAATCTCTTTCGCGTCGGGCGTGTCCGGCTCTACCGGCTCCTGCTTGCGGTGCAGCAACGTCACCGCATAAGCCACGCGCGGAATGAACGTGCGTGTGGCAAACCGGTAGGCCTTCAGATTGATCTTCTCGCCCTTGCTCACATTGAATTCTTCGGTCAGCCCGTACGTCTCATAAAACGCCATCGCCAGTTGATGAATGGGAATCTGGATCCCGATGTGGCGCGCATAGCCGAGCGGAGCCATGCGGTGATGTGCGATCTGATCGATATCGAACGCAAACTCGGCCCGCACGTGTTGGTGTTTGCCCTCAGCATAGTTCACGCTCGGCCCGTAACGCGCCGCGAGCTTGGGGAACTCGATCGCGACGGCGCGGTTGGTGGCCTGCGGGTGGCCGAACGAATCCCCGACGTAGTGCGACAGCGCGCCCACGGCGAAGGCCAGTTCATTGGCGTTGTGCGCGTTGCGAAACAGCGCGATCACAAAATCACCCGTGCGCACGTAATGGGTCAGGTCGGAGAAGAATTTGTCGCCCGAAGGGTAGTAGCCGATGTCCTGAATCACGCACCCGCCGTACGCGTAAGCCCGCGCCTCGTCCAGCTCCGCCGGCGTCAGGTTGGGATAGCGGCTCATGAGGAGCGGCACGATCGAGTCCTCCCAGGTGAGGTCGATCAGTTGCTCATGGGTCAGGAGCGAATACGCGCGAGTCTGCGTGGGGCATGCGCCCAGCAAGAGGAGGAGAAGCAACGCGACAGCGCAGAGCCGGTTTGAACGTATCGTCATAGAGTCGAATGAAACGCCGCAACGGAAAGAGATGAAGGAGAAATAGCAGCGATTCCGCCTCTATTCTATGCGCGTCTGGGACGCCGCTGCTGCCCTCTTATGCTCACATTGCCGCAGTCCCTCGTTCCCTGCTTTCTTGTTCCCTTGCTCCCTTGCTCCCTCGCTCCCTTGCTCCCTGCTTTCGAGCATCCGGTCGAGCGCCACCCGGGCCCAGTGCTTCACCTGGGGTTTCACTTGCACGCGGTTCACCACGCGCCCTTCCACAAGATTCTCGAGCACCCACGCCAGGTGCTGCGGGCTGATGCGATACATCGTGGTGCACAGGCAGCCGGTGTCGTCGAGCGTGATGATCTTTTTGCCTTGCGGCGCAAAGCGCCTGGCCAGCCGGTTCACCAGATGAATCTCGGTACCGATGGCGAACATCGATCCCGCCGGCGCCTGTTCCACGCGCGCGATCAACTGCTCGGTCGAGCCCAGCGCGTCCGCCTTCTGGCACACCTCGTAGCGGCACTCCGGATGCACGATCACTTCAATTCCCGGATACTTCGCCCGCACCTGATCAATATGTGACGGAAGAAAGCGCTGATGCACGGCGCAGTGGCCCTTCCACAACAGCATGCGGCTCGCGGCAAGCCGGTCCCTGGTCTGCCCGCCCCAGAACGATCCAATCTGCACCGCCCATGGGTCCCAAACAATCATCTCGTCGAGCGGAATCCCCATCGCGTGCCCTGTGTTGCGGCCTAAATGCTGGTCCGGCAGAAACAGAATCCGCTTGCCGCGCCCAAACGCCCACTCCAGTGCCTTGCGCGCGCTCGATGAAGTGCACACCAGGCCGCCGTGCTCGCCGCAAAACGCCTTGATCGCCGCCGTGGAGTTGATGTACGTCACAGGAATCGTTTCGTCCGCGAGGCCAGCCCGCTCCAGAGCATCCCAGCAATCTTCCACTTGAGATATTTCCGCCATATCGGCCATCGAGCAGCCCGCGTTCAGGTCTGGCAGAGTCACCTGCTGGCCGTTTTGCGCAAGAATGTCGGCGCTCTCCGCCATAAAGTGCACACCGCAAAACACGATATACTGGGCGCCCGTCGCCGCGGCCACCTTTGACAGCTTGTAGCTGTCGCCGGTGAAGTCGGCAAAGCGCACCACCTCGTCCCGCTGGTAGTGGTGGCCCAGAATCACCGTGGTCGCGCCTAATTTTGCGCGCGCCGCGGCAATCCGTGCGTCCATTGAGTGGTCGGGCAGCGCCAGGTAGTTTTCAAGAGAACAGGTCGCATTTGCCTCCGCAGAGGCAGCGGTAGCTTCGTCAAGAATCAGGGTCACGATATTCCGCCTTCAGTCCATACCGGACGGGGATGTTGAAAGCTTTCTAATTGGCTGCAGTCAGTCTTTTCCTGGTTTTGGACGATGTCCGATCCAGGAAAGCTAACGGGGTTGTTGCAGCCCGTACATCATGGGATGCGCGAGAAGTTCACCGGTTGCACGGGCGCTCCCGGCCCGCGCTGTTCCCATCTGGATTTATTGTAGCGCTGCCGTATTCCATCGCCGAAGTTCAAGCCGTTTGTGACTGCCACTTGTAGCCATTTATCATGGTCCTTCATGGGAACTCCACCACCAATCATGACGGCCAACCTCGGCATGGCCGACACGCTCATCCTCATGGTGCTGGCGCTGGTGGTCTTCGGCCCGCGTCGTCTGCCGCAGATCGGCCGCCAGATCGGCAAGCTGATGTACGAGTTCCGCAAGGCCTCCAACGACTTCAAATTCCAGATGGAAGAGGAGTTACGCCAGTCTGAGGAGGCCGACCGCCGTCAGAAGGAAGAAGCCGAGCGGCAGAGAGCCTTGGCCGCGACCCCACCTCCGCCTCAATTGGAGCAGCCTGCCGAATCCGCCGCGGAGGCCGCCGCGCCCGCGACGCCCGAAGCACTGTGCGAAAGCCCTTATCCCGGCGAGACGACCTACCCAGATCTGGCCGCGGAAGGCACGCCGTCCGAAGAAGCCACCAGGGCTGCCGTCGAAGGCGCCCGGCCCGAAGACGAAGGGTCGAAGCCTGAAGACGAAGCCGCGCAAAATGAAGACTTGATGGCGTCGGCCGTCGAGGCTGCACGTCTGCGCATACAGCCGCCATCGACAGGTGAGGTCGTCGCCGCCAATCCGCCAGGCCGCGCTCCGCAGCAGGCTGAGCTCTTCGAGCAGCCATCCGAAACTGCCGCTCCCATACCCGCAAACGACAATGTGAGCGGCGCCAATGAAGCCGAAAGATCGGAGCCGGCCGCCCACCATGGTTGATCCGCAGGAAGCCATCGAAAAAGCCCGCAAGGCGGTGACCGAGCGCGCCGAACTGCCCGGCATGAGCCTCATGGAGCATCTCGACGAGCTCCGCAAGCGCATTGTTCACTCCGCCGCCTATCTTGCCATCGGGTTTTTTGTCGCCTTTTACTTCCGCGAGAGGCTTTACGGCCTCGTCCAGGCTCCGCTTACCAAGCTCGGCATCAAGCTCAACTACACCCACCCCATGGACCCGCTCAACCTCTACATGCAGGTTGCGCTTATCGGCGGCGCCATTCTCACCGCACCCTTCATCCTCTATCAGGTGTGGCTGTTCATCGCGCCCGGTCTTTATCAAAAAGAGAAGCGCTTCGTCGTTCCCTTCATGGCCGCTACCGTAGGCCTGTTCTTCGCCGGAGCGAGCTTCGGGTACTTCTTCGTTCTGCCCGGCGCGCTCAAGATTCTGATTTTCGGATTCGGCAATAAGTTCAACCCCATCGTGACCATCGAGGAGTACACCGGGTTCTTTCTTTCCATCATCCTCGGACTCGGCATCAGCTTTGAGCTGCCTATCCTCATCTTTTTCCTGGCCCTGTTCGGCATTGTCAGCCCGCGCTTTCTCTGGAAGAACATCCGCTACGCCATCCTGGCCGTCTTTATCGTCGCCGCCATCATCTGCCCCAGCCCCGATCCGTGGACGATGTGCATCTACGCTCTCCCGATGCTGGGCCTCTATTTGGTCGGCATCGCTGTGGCCTGGTGGGTGCACCCCGCACGCAGGAGGAAAAAGGAGGCCGCGGGATGATGCGTAGCGTCGGTCTCGACAGTTTACGGAAAAACTCTTCAAGCATTGCAAGAAGTGTCAGGGCACGACTTCAGTCGTGCCGTAAATGCAGCAAAATCGATTCGGGCTTTAGCCTCGGCGCGATTCATCCTTCGCGAATTCGCCGGGTGCCCCACATCTCGATTCTGAGATGTGGGATAGCACGCACCTCGCTACTCCTCGTCGCTCTCTTCGCGCCCCTCGCCGCGTCTGCCCAACAATTTGACGGCGCCAAAGCCTACGAATACGCACGCGAATTCGCCGCCATCGGTCCGCGTTGGCCCACCGGCCCCGGCCACGTCAAAGCCGAGGAGTTTCTCCGCGCGCATTTTCTCCGCGCGCACGACCAGCTTGAAGAAGACACTTTCACCGCCTCGACGCCCATCGGTCCCGTGCCCATGTGCAACTTCATCGTGCGTTTTGCCGGCAAGAAGCCCGGCGTCATCGTGCTCGGCACGCACTACGAAACCAACTACCCGCTGCGCAATATCAACTTCGTCGGCGCTAACGACGGCGCTTCCACCACCGGTCTGTTGATGACCATCGCTGACCTGCTCCGCGCCCAGACCGCTCGCGCGCCCGCGAAGAAACTCGACGGCTACTCCGTCTGGCTCGTCTTTTTTGATGGAGAAGAAGCCATCCAGCAGTGGTCGCGCTCCGATTCCACTTACGGCAGCCGCCATCTTGCCGCCAAGTGGGGCCGCGACGGCACTCTCAACCAGATAAAAGCCTTCCTGCTCGCCGACATGATCGGCGACAAGGACCTCGACATCCAGCACGAAACGCACTCCACCGCGTGGCTGGTCGATCTGGTCGCACAGGCGGCTAAGAAATTCGGCGACCAGCGCTATTTTTTCCAGAAGGAGATGGACGTCGAGGACGACCACCTCGCCTTTGTCGAGCGCGGCGTGCCGTCGATTGACATCATCGACCTCGACTACGGGCCTAACAACAGCTATCACCACACCGCGCAGGATACGATGGATAAGATCAGCGCGCACAGTTTGGCGATCGACGGCGATGTGTTTATGGAGACAATCCGCTTGATCGATCAACGGTGAAGACAGGGACTAAGGGACTAGGAACGTAGGGACTAGAACCCGGTCCAGCGGGAACGCACGAAGTGTCAGGGCACGACTTCAGTCGTGCCGATTAGCGCAGAAAAATGATGCGGGGCTTCAGCCCCTGTGCATATTTTTGAAGGAGCACATCTTGGCAAGCGCAGAAATTGGCATCATCGGCGGCAGTGGGCTCTACTCCATGCCCGGATTCACCAACATTTACGAGGAACGCGTGGAAACGCCCTTCGGCGCCCCCTCCGACGTCTTCGTTCTCGGCGAGCTCGAGGGACGCAAGGTCGCCTTTCTTGCGCGTCATGGACGCGGCCATCGCATTCTTCCTTCGGAACTCAACTTCCGCGCCAACATCTACGCGATGAAAAAGCTCGGCGTGGAGCGCATCCTCTCCGTCTCCGCCGTGGGTTCGCTCAAGGAAGAGCACAAGCCCACCGACTTCGTCATGCCCGACCAGTTCATCGACCGCACCTTCCATCGCGCCTCCACTTTCTTCGGCGACGGCATCGTGGGCCACGTGGCTTTTGGCGATCCTATCTGCGCAACGGTCGCAAAAGCCGCCGCCGAATCCTGCAAAGCTGTCGGCGTCGTCGGCAAGCTCGGCGGCACGTATGTCTGCATGGAGGGCCCGCAGTTCTCCACCAAGGCTGAATCGAATCTCTACCGCAGTTGGGGCGCAGACGTGATCGGCATGACGAACCTGCAGGAGGCCAAGCTCGCACGCGAAGCCGAAATCTGCTACGCCACTGTCGCCATGGTCACCGACTATGACTGCTGGCGCGAGGGCCACGACGCTGTGACGATTGAAGAAATTGTCGCCGTGCTGCACAAGAACGCCGACAATGCATGCAAGGTGGTGAAAGCCGCCGTCGCCGCCATGCCGCGTGAACGTAACTGCGCCTGCGCGTCGGCTGCAAAATTTGCCGTGCTCACGCAGCCCGACGCTATTCCAACCGCATCGAAAGAAAAGTTGAAGCTGCTCTTCGGCAAGTACCTGGGTTGGTAAAACAGCTTTCAATCATCGAGAGCCGCATTTGAACGGCAACAAAGTTTATTGAGCACGAAAGGCAAACATGTCCATCACCGTCGTCGGCAGCGTTGCTTACGATTCCATTGAAACTCCTGCTGGTCGCCGCGAGCGTTGTCTGGGCGGCGCTGCAACTTACTTTTCGCTCGCCGCCAGCTTCTTCACCGATGTGCGCGTCATCGCCGTCGTGGGCGAGGACTTTGGCCCCGAGCAGGAATCCGTTTTTGCCGCCCGCAACATTGACACTCGCGGCATTGAACATACCGCCGGCAAAAGCTTTTTCTGGGAGGGCTCGTATCTCGAAAACCTGAACGAGGCCAAAACCCATAGCACCGAGCTCAACGTCTTTGCGTCGTTCGAGCCCAAAATTCCCGACGCGTATCGCGATTCCGATTTCCTCTTCCTCGCCAACATCGATCCCGTGTTGCAGCGCCGCGTGCGCGATGCCATGCCCGCCGTCAAGCTGGTGGCCGGCGACACCATGAACTATTGGATCAAGGACCATCGCCCGGCCCTCCTCGAAGTGCTCAAGGGTCTCGATATTCTCCTGATCAACGACACCGAAGCCCGCATGCTGGCCGGCAACCACAACCTCGTGCAAGCCGCGCGCGCCGTCATCGCCCTCGGCCCTCACGCGTTGGTTGTCAAGCACGGCGAGTACGGCGCGACGTTATTTCACAGCTCGAGTTCAAAAGGCCGCAAAGAGGAGCTCCGCACTTTTAGAGCTCCAGCCCTCCCGCTCAATGAGGTCGTCGATCCCACCGGCGCAGGCGACAGCTTTGCCGGAGGATTCTTCGGTTATCTTGCTTCCCAGGAGACACTCACGCCCGCCTCCTGGCGCCACGCCATGTATTACGGCGGCGTGATGGGCTCCTATGCTTGCGAGCGCTTCGGTACGGAGCGCCTACAGCAGCTTTCGCGCTCAGACATCGACGCGCGCTTCGACGTCTTTCGTGAGATCACGCACCTTGACTGATCGCAGTGTATCCAACGCCGAAGGCTGGGCGGTCCTCGGCTTTTCCATGGCAGCCTCGTTCGCCGCCATCATCTGGAGCTGGAATCACGCCGCGATGCTGAACTACGGCGATGCCGTCGCCCATCTCCACATCGCGCGCCGCGTCTTCGACTCGCGCACCGCCCGCCTTTCCGAACTCGGCTCAGTGTGGTTGCCGCTGCCGCACATTCTCCTGATTCCCTTTGTGCAGAACTACGCCTGGTGGGCTAACGGTCTTGCCGGCGTCATGCCCTCAGCGTCCGCCTACATCGCTTCCTGCGCCGGCATCTATCGCCTGGCGCGGCACTGGCTCAACCCCGCGCCCTCCGCGCTCACGCTCGTCTTCTTCGCGCTCAATCCCAATTTGCTTTACTTGCAAACCACAGCCATGACCGAGCCGCTCTTCCTCTGCGAGACCATCTGGATTGTGGTCTGGATGGTCGAGTGGCGTGCCGCCCTCAACGACGAGGTTGAAAGTACCAGCTACCGGCTGCCCTCGCATCCTGTCTCGCGCCGCAGTGGTCCGCGTTTCAACTCCCTTCCCGACTGGCTGCCCTTGCGCATCTTTGAGGCGGGTCCGCGTCCTCGCGGCGCCTGGCTCCAGAATCCCGAGTTGCGCAACAGGCCAAGGAAGAATGGTTTCTCCACGCTCTCAAGCCGCATGCAAGTTTGCGTTGCCGCGGCGCTTATCGCCGCTATCTTCACCCGCTACGACGGCTGGATCATCGCCTTCATCGCGTGGACCGGAGTTGGCCTGGCGCTGCTTCGCTATGGCGGCCTGCGCTCGCGTCTCTTCTGGCTGGCTACTGCCGCCATCGTCGCCGCGCCCGTTGCCTGGTTCATTTACAACTCCGTCGGCTTCGGAGACTGGCTCTACTTCGCGCGCGGTCCGTATTCCGCCAAGGCCATCGAGCTCCGCACCGCTGCGCCCGGCGCATGGCCACTACATCCCGGCTGGCATAATCCCTGGGTCGCGCTGCTCTTTTATCTCAAAGTTTCGGAGCTTGACTCGGTTCTTGCGCCAGCATGGGGCAGTCTCTGGGGAAATTTAGTTCTCGCACTTGCCGCCGCCGGCACCGTCGCCGCATGGTTTGCAGAAAAAGCCGCAGCGCATCGCCGTGCGCTCGCGTGGGTTCTGCTTCTCTGGCTGCCTGTGCCTTTTTACGCCTGGTCGGTTGCGTACGGGTCAGTCCCCATCTTCTTTCCCGCGTGGTGGCCCTTCACGTTTTACAACACGCGCTACGGAATCGAACTGCTTCCCGCTCTCGCGCTTGGCATTGGCTTCGCGGCCAGTTCCGCCGCTGCCGCTCTCCGGCGCTGGCAGGGCCCCCGGATCGCGCAACTCCTGCCCGACATCGTCTTCGCACTCCTCTTTGTTTTCGCGGCAATCAATGCTGTAGCTCTCGTGCGCCAGGAACCCATCGTCTACGCGGAAAGCACCGCCAACCTCGACGCCCGCCTGCCCTACGACCAAGCCATTCCCCCGCTGCTTCAGGACTTGCTCCGCACATTTCCGCGCGGCACCGTTTTGATGAACACTTCAACTTATCCCGAAATCGTCGCGTTCACCGGCATTCCCCTGCGCCAGACCATCAATGAGAGCGATCTCACCCTATGGCGTGCTGCACTGGAAGCGCCCGCCAGCCACGCGGCCATCGTGGTCGCCTTCGACGGCGACGAAGTCGATCGCGCCGTCAAGGCCCACCCCGAGGGGCTCACCGTAGAGGGCCGCTTTACCGCCGAGAACCAGCCGCCCGCGACAGTTTACTCTTCGACCGCGGTCCTCCATCGTTCGCGAAACAATCCCACGACGTTTTAGTTTCTGTTCTCTGAAACCTGACATCTGAAACCTGACACCTTTATCATGAAGTTGGGAGGAAGATTGATTCCCTTCACCAAGGCCCACGCCTGCGGCAACGATTTCTTGATCGTCGAAGAAGACGCTACGAAGAATCTCGATTGCGTCGAGCTCACGCGCCGCCTTTGCCAGCGCAACACCGGCATCGGCGCCGACGGCATCGAATTCTTCAAATGGGCCGGACCCAATACCGGCCGCATCCGCCTGCACAACGCCGACGGCTCAGTCGCAGAACTCAGCGGCAACGGCACGCGCTGTGTGGCCGCGTGGATGGCGGAAACTCTCGGTTCGCATGCCGGAGATAAGCTGGAAATTCTCACCGACGCCGGCCCACGCATCTGCCGGATCGACAGCGTGCGCACCGGAGACACTTTTACCGTCGATATCACCACCGGCATGGGCGTGCCCAAATTTGTGCCCCACACGCTCAAGCTCCTGGATGGCTCTGAGGTGATCGGCGTCGAGGTTCACACCGGCAATCCTCACTTCGTCATCCTGGTCGACAATGCGGCCTTCACCGTCAGCGGCAAGTCATGGCAAGCGCTCGGCGCTGAAATCTGCGTTCACCGCGATTTCCCGCAGCAGACCAACGTGGAATTTGTGCGCATTGTGAGCGAGAGCGAGATCGAAATTCGCATTTTTGAGCGTGGCGTGGGACCCACGCATTCTTCGGGCACCGGCAGCTCCGCATCTGCTACGGCTGCGCTGGCTCTGCGCCGTTGCGTTTCGCCGCTTACCGTGACGGCTCCGGGCGGGGCGCAGACTGTTGCGTGGAGCGAGCCCACCGAAGAACTTTTCCTCACTGGCCCGGCCACGCTCATCGCTCGCGGAGAGGCCTGGTGAGATGACGCGTCTGATCAAACCAACGGCCGTCGCGCCAGGCGCATCGATCGCGATAATTGCCCCTGCGTCTTCCGCGAATCCCGAGCGAACCGAACGCGGGCTCGCGTCCCTGTCTGCTCTTGGCTTCGTGCCGACGCTAGGTGCCAACGCACTTCTTCGCGACCCGCTCTACTTTGCTGGAACTGCTGCCGAGCGCCTCGCCGATCTCCACGCTGCTTTTTCCGATCCAGCTTCCAGCGCCGTCATGGCCCTCCGCGGCGGCTACGGGTCGAATCACCTGCTTTCAGGTCTGGACCTCGCAACCATCGCCGCACATCCCAAGCCGTTTTTCGCCTACAGCGATCTCACCGGCATGCAGCTCCGCCTCCTCGACGAACTGGGCCTTCCCGCATTCCACGGTCCCATGCTGGCCGCTGATTTTTATCTTGAAGACGGCGTACATCTCGAAAGCTTCCGCGCAGCGCTCGCCGGCGAGCCTTACACAGTCGGGCCTGCCGAAGGCCTCCGCGTGCTCAAGCCAGCCGCACGAAATTCCGTGACAGGCACGCTCTACGGCGGCTGCCTCAGCATTATCGTCTCGCTGCTCGGCACGCCCTGGGAGCCTTCGACTGAAAACAAATTACTCTTTCTCGAAGACACCGGGGTCAAGCCCTACCAGATCGATCGCATGTTGTGGCAGTTGCGCGCGGGGGGCAAGCTCGCAGGCGTCTGCGGCATTATTTTCGGCGAAATGGTCGACTGTGATTCGGCTGGCGCCGCTCCCGATCTACTCGATCGCGCCATGCTCAACGCCCTCGACGGCCTCGACATTCCTATCGCCATCGGCTTGCGCTCGGGTCACGTTTCGCGGCAGAATGTTACGCTCACCTTCGGCGTTGAAGCCGTGCTTGCTCTCGCTGACGAACCGACACTCAAAATTCTCGAACCGGCGGTGACCCGGTGACCTCGAGTCCGCGTCACATCCATCTCATCGGCATCTGCGGCACCGCCATGGCGTCGCTTGCAGGGCTGCTTCAGCTCGAGGGCCATCGCATCACGGGCTCCGACAAGGCCGCCTATCCACCAATGAGCGATCTGCTTCGCTCGCTCGGCATTCCCATCCTCGAGCCTTACGCCGAATCGAACCTCTCGCCCGCGCCCGATCTCGTCGTCATCGGCAACGCGCTCTCGCGCGGCAATCCTGAAATCGAGCGCGTCCTCGACGAGCGCATTCCCTTCACCTCGATGGCCGCGCAACTGCGCGAAGAATTTCTCCGCGGCCGCTCGCCTCTCGTGGTCGCAGGAACCCACGGCAAAACCACCACCACCAGCATGCTGGCATGGATTTATCAGACCGCCGCACGTGAAAATCCCGCACTGGAACCTTCGTTCCTTATCGGCGGCGTCGCGGAGAATTTCGGCTCAAGCTTCCAGCTTCGTCCCACGCAGCCATTCATCATCGAAGGCGACGAGTACGACACCGCCTTCTTCGACAAAGGCCCCAAATTTCTCCACTACTTCCCCGACGCGCTCATTCTCACGCACGTCGAATTCGACCACGCCGACATTTACGCCGACCTCGAAGCAGTGAAGACCGCCTTCAAGCGCCTCGTCAATCTGGTTCCGCGCCGCGGGCTTATCGTCGCTTACGATGGAAGCGAGAATGTGACCGAATGCGTCAGCCGCGCCTTCTGCCCCGTCGAGCGCTACGGATTTTCGGATGCCGCCGACTGGCGCGTCCGCAATCTGCGCCACATAGACGGGCAATCGCAGTGGGAAGTCGATCGCGGCGGCGCTGCGTGGGCAAAGTTCACCATGAATATGGCCGGCGAACACAACGTCTTGAACGCCACAGCCGCCGCAGCCCTCGCTGCCGGTCAAGGTGTCGCGAAAGATGCGATCATCGAAGCTCTCGCCAGCTTTAAAAGCGTCAAGCGCCGCCTTGAAGTGCGCGACCAGATCGACGGCATCACGGTCATTGAGGACTTCGCCCACCACCCTACTGCGATTCGCGAAACCCTGCGCGCGCTCCGTTCCGTTTATCCGCAGGCGCGGCTCTGGGCCGTGCTCGAACCCCGCTCCAACACGTTGCGCCGCAAGGTTCTCGCCGACGAACTCGTCGCCAGTCTGCGTCTCGCCGATCGCGTGGTGCTGGCCGGCGTCTACCAGCAGGAGCGCATTCCCGAAGCCGAGCGGCTCGATCCCGAAGAAATCGTTCGCGCCCTCAACGCCGCCGGAACGCCGGCCGAGCTCCACCCCAACGCCGACTCGATCGTGGCCGCTCTGGCGCCGCAGCTTGCCTCCGGCGACGTGGTCGCTATCCTCTCGAATGGGGGCTTCGACGGCATCTACCTCAAACTTCCCGCGCGTCTGCGCGAACTGCATCCAAGCGCCGCCGGTGCATAATCGATCAAGACACCCATGATTCGCTCTCTGCTTTTTCTCGCCAACATGATCGTCACGGGCATTCCCTCGGCCCTTCTCTTCATTCCCTGGTGCTGGCTCACAGGCAACGTGCTGCCGCTCTACAAGGCCACGCGCTTCATGCTCTCCTCCAGTTGCCGCGTGGCCGGCGTGCGCTTGCGACCCGAAGGCCTCGACCGCATTCCCCGCGACCGCGCCTGCATCTTCATGTCGAACCATGTCTCCAATCTCGACCCGCCCGCGCTCATTTCGCTCATTCCCGGACGGACCTCGGCCTTCATGAAGCGGTCGCTGATGAATTTGCCCATTCTCGGCACCGGCTTTCGCCAGGGTGGGTTCATCGCCGTCGATCGCAGCGGCAATCCCGGCGACGCGCAGCGCAGTGTGGCCGAAGCGCAACACGTGCTCGCCAAGGGTACGCACATCACCACTTTTGTTGAAGGCACGCGCTCGCCCGACGGCCGCATGCTGCCCTTCAAGAAGGGGCCGTTCTTTCTCGCCAAAGCCTCCGGCGCGCCCTGCATTCCGGTTTCGATTTATGGAACGGAGACGATGCTGCGCAAGGGGAGCCTGCGCATCCATCCCGGCATCGCGCACGTCATCTTCCACGAGCCCCTGGATTCCGCCGCCTTCGCCACACGCGAAGAGCTCACGCAAGCCGTCCGCGCCGCCATCGCCTCCGGCCTGCCGGAGTGGATGCGCACGTAGCGCCACCCCCAAGTGCGATACTCACCATTGCGCACTTTTAGAACCGCATGATCGTCTCTCTCCTCGTTTTCGTCACCATCGTCGTACTGGCCCTTCCTGCGGCGCTGGTCCTCATTCCCTTCACGCTACTCACCGGCAATGTAGGTCCGCTCTACGCCGCGGGCTCGTGGATCGCTCGTGTTGCCATTGCTGTGGCCGGAATTCGTGTGCGCATCGAGGGCCTCGAAAACGTCCCGCCCGGCCGGGCCTGTATCTTCATGGCCAATCACGTCTCCAACCTCGATGCGCCGGCGCTTATGTCACATCTTCCCGGCCGCACGGTGGTATTTCTCAAACGCGAACTCTTGAAGCTGCCTATCGTCGGCTACGCGTTCAAGCTGGCCAAATTTATTCCGGTCGGCCGTACCGGCAGCACCCAGAGCGCGCAGGCAGCCGTTGCCGACGCGCAGCGCGTTCTCTTGAGCGGGCTGAATATCACGACTTTTATTGAGGGCGGGCGCTCGCTCGACGGCCGCATGCTGCCCTTCAAGAAAGGCGCGTTCTATCTCGCGAAAGATTCCGGCGCGCCCTGCATTCCCATCTCAATCTATGGAACGGAGAAGATTATTCCCTGGGGCAGCAATCGCATCCATCCCGGCGTCGCGCACATTGTATTTCACCCGCCGATCGACCCCGCCGATTTCGCCACACGCGAGGACCTATCCGAAGCCGTCCGCGCATCGATCGCGTCAGGGCTGCCGGAGTGGATGCGCAACGAGGAGTTGGAAGCTAATAGCTAGAGGCCGGTCCTACGGCTGCACCACGGCGTTGTATCCATCCCCGAGCAGTTTGTCGCGCCAGTGGTTGGCTTCGTCGCGGCTATTGAAGGGCCCGATGCGCACGTGGATTAGCCCATCGGCAGGTTCGTGCTTGACCATCACCGAGTAGCCGCGCTTGCGCAGCGCTGCTGCCAGCACCTCGGCGTCCTGAGCATTCGCGACCGCGGCAATCTGCACCGCCCACGGCGTTTGAGCCGGCGAAGCAGCACGCGTATTGGGCGCTGTTTGCGCGGGCGGCTGCGAGTTTTGCGCGGCGGGCAGCGCGGGCTGGACTGGACTTGGAGCTTTTGCTGGCGGAGATCCTGTGGGCGATCCGTTCTGCCCGCTGGCGCCCGGGCTCTGCTCGGTCGTGGTTGGATTCTCGCCCGGCGCGGGCGTTCCCGGATCTGGATTCGTCGGAGAGTCGCCCGGCTGCGGAGCCGGCGCCGCCGGTTGCGCCGAAGCTGAAGGCTTGGGAATCGAATCGTTGGGTTGCAACGGCTCCTGGTCGGGAGCCGGGGTAGGTGCGTTGGCCGTTGCGGAGGGCGCGGAAGCATGATGGCCCATGGTGTATCCCGCTGCGAAGCACAGCCCGCAGACGAACAACAGCGCTAAAACGAGACCGAGCACCGCGCCCGCGCCGAGTGTCAGTTCGGTATCGCGTCGCGGCCGCTCAGGCTCCGGTTCATCTTCTTCGAAGTATCCGCGCATGCACCGCCTTTAATCCGAATGGCTTTCCCGCGCCGCCCTCTACGGTTGCTTCGGCGCCGGCGGCGAGGGGGGTATGAATTTGTTAAGCAGCGTCAACATCTCCAGCGGCAGCGGGAAGACGATCGTGGTGTTTTTTTCCACTCCGATGTCGGCCAGGGTTTGCAGGTAGCGCAACTGAAGCGTCATGGGTTGCGTGGCCATGAGCGCGGCCGCATCAACCAGCCTTTGCGCGGCGGCGAATTCGCCCTCGGCGTGGATGATCTTCGAACGCTTCTCGCGCTCCGCCTCCGCTTGTTTAGCGATGGCGCGCAGCATCTGCTCGGGCAGATCCACCTGCTTCACTTCCACGCTGACCACCTTCACGCCGAACGGCTCCGTGCGTTGGTCAATGATGCTCTGGATGCGCAAATTGAGCTTGTCGCGATGGCTTAGCAACTCGTCCAGCTCTACCTCGCCCAGAACCGAGCGCAGTGTGGTCTGCGCAAATTGCGAGGTCTGGTAAACGTAGTTGGCGACCTTGATGGCGGCGTCGTTGGGATTCACGACGTACATCGTCACCACCGCATTCACCTTCAGCGTAACGTTGTCGCGGGTGATAATGTCCTGCGCTGGAACCTCCAGCACCTCCTGTCGCAAGCTGAGGCGCACCATCTGGTCGATGGGCCGGAATACCAGGATGATGCCGGGGCCCTTGGGCGCTCCCAGAACGCGGCCCAGCCGGAAGATGACGCCGCGCTCATATTCGCGCAGGATCTTGATCGAGTTCAGCAGGTAGAGGACGACAATCGCGATGATTACCAGCAGCGAAACAGGGATAGCATCAAACATGAAACATTCCTTTCCTCACTCAGCAGGAATTCTACTCCAATGCCGACAGAGCGCATGAAAAGCATTGCCGGCCCGCTAACCCGCCGACCCGCCGACTTGCTGTTCGTCCGGTTCGACTCTCAGCAGCAAATGCTCGTGCCCCACCACGCGCAGCCTGGCTCCGGCGGCCACCGGCGCATTCGCCACGGCTTGCCAGATTTCGCCCTCCACCTGAACATGGCCCTCTGGAGCAAGGGCTTCCATCGCAGTCGCGGTCGCGCCCACCATCGCCTCGGCACCAATGCGCGCCTTGCGCTTGCGCGCCCGCACCGCCAGCCGCACCAGAAACCACGTGATGGCGCCAAATGCCACGCTCACACTGACGGCCACCCACGGACTGATGCCCATCTCCGGCACCGGCGCAGCAACCAGCGTCAACGTGCCGAATGTCAGGCACAGGATGCCCGCAATGGCCAACGCCCCATGACCACCAAACTTGGCCTCCAGAATAAGCAGCACAAGCGCGGCCACAAGCAGCAGAACCGCAGTGTAGCGAATGGGCAGCAGGTCGAGAGCGAATATGGCAAGCAGCACCATCAGCGTGCCCAACGCGCCCGGAACAATTGTGCCCGGCGAATTGAATTCGAGATATATCAGCAGCGCACCGAATACCAGAAACAGCAGCGCGATGTTGGGATTCACCAGCCAGCCCAGCAGTCGGTCGCGCAGCGTGAGTTGGATGGGCACAATGCGCGCGTTGGCCACATGCAATGTTGAAGTTGACCCGTCCATGCGGGTCACCGTGCGCCCATCGATTTTTTGCAGCAGGTCGGCATCGTTGTTTGCGATCAGATCGATGAGGTGCTGGTTCAGCGACTCATCTGCCGTGTAGGAGTGCGACGATTTCTCCGCTTCCTGGGCCGCGTCCGCGCTGCGCCCGCGCTTGGTCACGTAGGATCGCATGAAGGCTTCGGCATCGTTCTCGACCTTCTGCATCTCCACGTCGTCGGGTTTGCCCCCTTCGAAAACTACGTGCGCCGCGCCCGCTTCAGTGCCGGGCGCCATCGCCGCCACGTCGGCCGACTCCAGCAGGAAGAACCCCGCCGAACCTGCGCGCGATCCCGACGGAGCCACGAACACGATGACCGGCACGCGCGAGCGCAAAATAGCCCCGACCATGGTGCGCATAGAGTCCAGCAAGCCCCCCGGCGTGTCCATCTCGATGAGCAACGCCTGCGCGCCATCGGAGTTGGCGCGGTCGAGCGCTCGCGTCACTTCATCCGCGCTCACCGGCTGAATGGTGTCGTTCAGAACCAGCTTGTCGACAAAGGGCTGCGCGGACGCCGGCCGCTGCGCCTGCATCTCGACGCAGGCACTCAGCCCAAGCCCAGCCCAGCCCAGCAAGGTCCACAATCCTGCCGCAAGAAGCCCGGCACTCGCCCAGTTCTTCCTCACCGTCTGTCCCATTGCTCGCCTCTTTCGAATCAGCGGCGCTAGCGGAGTTAGCGGCGTTTGCGGAGCTAGTTCCCTGGCCAATTGATACCGGGTAGCCAAAGACTTCGTTCTTGCGTTCACTTGCTGACGCGCCGACTCCTCAACTCGCGGGGTGTTTCCCTAACTCCGCCAACTCCGCTAGCCCCGCTAACTCCGCTGTCTTATTACCTCTGCCCCGTCCGGGTCAGAATCTGCCGCAGAATGTCCTGTGCCGCCCGGTTCGACGGTTCGAGCTTCAGCGCATTATTGGCATCCGTGTTGGCCGCGCCCAGGTTGCCGGCCGCCAGATCCAGTTGCGCCAGCGCAAGGTAGGCATTCGCTGAGGGTCCCAGTTCCAGGGCCGCCTGCGCCTCTTTGCGCGCCGCATCGGTATCGCCGCTGCGCTCGCGCACCTCGGCCAGGCCGGCATGCGCCTCGGCGCTCTTCCCATCCGCAGCGACCGCCGCCTGATACAACCTCTCCGCCTCGAGCAGCAGTCCGCGATCGAGATAAACCTTGGCTTGCGTGCACAACGCCCGCGCCCGATCGCGGGAGGGGAGCGCTGCCAACTGCCCGGCATCCATCTGGTCCATTACTGCCGCCGCCTGTTTGAAGGCCGCTGCGTCAAAGGTGCGCACAATCCGCTCCAACGGGTCAACACTGGCTTGGCTCACGCCTTGACTGGCCGTCGTTCCGGCCGGCGCTTTCCACGCCGCCGCCAGCGCCTGTGCCTCGCTGTCGCCGGGCCGCAGTTTCAGGCACTGCGCCATCTCATTGATTGCGCCCGGCGCATTCCCGTGCCGCTTCAGGCTCAGAGCCAGGTTGAAGTGGTAGTCTGCCGCGTTGGGGTCGGCCGCGGCCGCCTGAATAAACAGCGAAGTGCCGTCTTTTCCCTGCCGGCTCAGGGCCACACCCTGGTTGTTCACCACCTCGGCCAGCGGGAGCACCCGCGCCACGTCGGCAAATGCCTGTGCGGCCGGCGTGTAATCGCCTGAAAACAGCAGCGAAAGTCCGCGGTAGAACCCAGCTTCCAACCCATCGGCGCCGCCGTGATCCACCTTCGCAAAGGCGTCGGCCGCCTCCTTGTACTGCTGCTGGTTGTAGTCCTCGCGCCCGAGCGCCATCCACGCCGGACTGAATCCCGGACTCAGCTTCACCGCCTGTTCCAGGTGCCGCTGCCGTTCCGCCTGGTCCGGCTCCGTGATGCCGCGAATGTACTGCTCGAACGCATCCACGCGAATCTCTCGCCCCGCTGCGACAAACGTCTCCTCGGCCCCGTTGAACGTGGGATTGAGCTCCCGCGTCAGCCTCCATGCCAGGGCGCTGAAAACGCCCATCAGGTCGCGCATCTCCCCGCGCACGCTCACCGCCGGCAACATGCGCAGGTCCGGCACATCTACCAGCGACGCTTCGGCCACAATGCTGGTTCCATCCGTGGTGTAGCTGCCCACTACAATCGAATCCGCGTCCAGCGTCTGCGCCAGCTTCAACGCGCTCGCCCGCGAGGGATGAAACCCCTGCGGCAGTCCCAGATGGTCCAGCGCATACACGCGGTCGGCGCGGCTGGTGGGCTGGAATCCCGCCGAAGCGAAGCGCATGCTCAAGATCTCCGCCGCCGCCTCGCGCACCCACTCCAGGCTTGGCTGCCCGGTGCGATTGTCAAAGGGCAGCACAAGCAGCACGCGTCCGCCGCCGGAAGACCGCGGGCCGCCTTCGCCTGCCGCGGGGTTCGCCTGCTCCTGCGCCCCGGCTGCCGCCGCCAGAACACACAAAACCGCCAGCACAGCGCCCGCCGTCAGCCGCTGAATTCGCCACCATCGCACTCGAGTTTCTGGAATCACAACAGGTCGATTATAGGCTCTGGCGCTTTGATCGGCGCTGCCTGCCCATGCGTCCGATTTCGCTTGGCCGCTCGCATCTGCGCCGTTATCATCGCAGCATGTCGCCGCTCACTCCACCACCCCGTCTCAAGCCTCTGTGGCGCGTAGTGATCGAGGTCGCGTTTATCGTCTTCCTCTTTTACGCGAACCTGCTCATGGGCGAGTTCACCGGCGTCAACGGCAGTGGCAAGACCTTCGCCTTCGCGCTCCACGACATCGTTACGCCCACCAACTTCGCCATCGCGCTCGTCAGCGCCCTCATTGGCTACGTGGTGTTCGAATACCTGCGCCACAAGTTGTAGGAAGTAGTGATGAGTGGTTAGTGATTAGTGAGAAGTGATTAGGAAGAAGTGACTAGGAAATAAGGATCGAAACGCCGAACAAAGGAAATGGCAGCAATCAGCCGCCATTCACTAACCACTCATCACTAACCACTGTGAACTACCGACTGTCTTTCAGTCCGCGTACGTCGGTTCTTCCACGTTCGCCGTGTCTGGCAGCGGCTCGGGGTAGTACGCGTTGCGCACGTACTGCTTCACCATGCGGTTGGTGTTGAAGTACGAGCCATTGAACGCCAAAGTCGTCCGCATCAGCCGCGCCCACTTCTCCTCGGCGTCGCGGTAGAGCGGAACCACCGCCGTCTCCAGCTTGGTGTAGAGCGAGTGCGCCTCTTCCTGGTCGTTGGCGCCGTCTTCAATCGCCCATCCCGTCACGCCTTCAATGCAGCCCTCAATCCACCAGCCATCCAGAATCGACAGGCTGGGCACGCCGTTCATCGCCGCCTTCATGCCGCTGGTGCCCGAGGCTTCATACGGCCGCCGCGGTGTATTCACCCATACATCCACGCCCGCCGTCAGCCGCGCGCCCAGGTCCCACGCGTAGTTTTCGAGATAAACGATGCGCAGCATGTCGTTGGAGAGCCTGGCCGCTTCTTCCACCACCTGCTGGATCAGCGCTTTGCCCGGCTCGTCCTGCGGATGCGCCTTGCCGGCATAGATAATTTGCAATCCGCCGGCCTTGACCGCAATCTCCTTCAGCCGCTCGGGATCGTTGAACAGCAGAGTGGCGCGTTTGTAGGTAGCGGCGCGCCGCGCAAAGCCCAGGGTCAGCACTTTGGGATCGAGCACCAACCCCGTCCGCGACCCCACCCAGGCCAGCAGCTCTTCTTTCGCGCTGGTGTGCGCCGCCAGCATCGCCGCCTCGGGCAAATCGATGGCGTTGCGCAGATAAAGGTTGTCGCGCCGCCACGCGGGGATGTGCTCATCCAGCATGCGCTCGACCGGTTCCGAGATCCACGTGCGCGCGTGCACGCCGTTGGTGATGGAGTCGATCTTGAACTCTGGAAACATGGCCTGCGATACCTTGCCATGCTGCATGGCCACGGCGTTCGCGTGGCGCGAGAAACGCAACGCCAGCAACGTCATGTTGAGCAATCCGTCGCGGAAGCAGCCCAGCCTTTCGAGGCGCGCCGTCCTGTCGCCGCCCAGGATGCGAATCGCCTGCTCGGTGGAGAAGCGGTCGTGCCCCGCCGGCACCGGGGTGTGCGTCGTGAACACGCACTTCCGCTGCACCTGCTCGATGTCCGCGTCGGTGGCGCCGTTCTGCGGGCCGCCGCCCATCTGGCTCTCCAGCAGTGCCAGCGTCAGCAGTGCCGCGTGTCCTTCGTTCATGTGGTACACGTTCACGCGCAAGCCCAGCGCATGGGCCATGCGCGCACCGCCCATCCCCAGCACGATCTCCTGCTGCAACCTGTAGTTCGTATCCCCGCCGTACAAGTGGTCCGTCAGTCCCCGGTCCCAGCCCGAATTCTCGTCGACGTCGGTGTCGAGCAGATAAATCGGTACCACGTGACCGAACTGGCCCCGCATGTCATAGCGCCACGCGCGCACAGTAACCACGCGATTTTCCACCTGGACCGTAACCCGAGCCGCCTCCTCCGTGCAAAAGTCCGCCGGGTTCCACGGCTGCACGTCCTCGCTTTGCACGCCCGTCGCGCTCAGGTGCTGCTCGAAATACCCTTTGCGGTGCACCAAAGAAAAGGCCGCCAGCGGCACTCCCAGGTCGGCTGCCGAGCGCAGCGTGTCTCCGGCAAGCATGCCCAGGCCACCCGAGTAGGTGGGCATGGATGGCTCAATGGCGATCTCCATGGAAAAGTAGGCAACTTGGCCGTTGTCCGGAAGTGTCTCGTAGGAATAGGGTTTCGCGGTGGCAGATTGCATATATTTTCTTCTCCGTGCGCTTCGGCCCCCCAACATCCGGTCGGTCGGGCTTCAACACACGGTCCCCGTTGCATACATCGGGGTAAATACCCTCCAAGTTTAGCAAGGAAACGACTCCGGCAAGATTCCCCAACCGGGTGCGGCGTAGCAAATTTGTGGGAGAGACAACCCGCGTGTCCCCGGACCAAAACAGAATTATCTCGCGTCGAGAACCTGCCCAGCACTTGGCGGATTACGGACTCGCTGGGTGCCCCATCCTTTCGCGCCTTTTGCGGAAGGGGGCGCCTGTTGGGTCGTCGTCTTCTAGCTCCGCTAACCCCGCCAACCCCGCTAGCTCCGCTGTTTCACTCCAGACCGTGCGCCCCTCCCGAGGCATGGCACACGTGAATCTGCGGAACGATCCCTGTCTGTTCGGCGTAGCGCGCACCCAGCGCTTCGGCAAATGCCGTGGCCTCGGTCTGCTCCACGAGATTAATCGTGCAGCCACCAAAGCCTCCGCCCGTAAGCCGCGCCCCGATCAGCCCCGGCAAATCCTGGGCCAGCGCCACCATTGCATCCGCTTCCACGCAACTGCCTTCAAAGTCCTGGCTGTAACTGCGGTGCGCCTCGGCCATCAGCCGTCCCAGCTCCTTCATGTTGCCCGCGAGCAGTGCCTCGCATGCCGCCACCGTGCGCAGGTTCTCGCTGATCACGTGCTTGGCCCGCAGGTAACTCTTGGGCTCCATCTCGTGGCGCCATTTCTCCAGGTCCTCAAGCGTGCAATCGCGCAGAAACTTCACGCCCGGCTTGTGGCTCGCGATCACCGCGCACGCCGCTTCTGACTCGCGCCGGCGGGTCGGATAGTCGCCGCCCGCGACAGAGTGTTTGACCATGGTGTTGGCAATGACCAGCGCCACGTGGTCGGGAATCGGCGCCAGCTTGAAACTCAAATCGCGGCAATCCAGCAGCAGCGCGTGATCCTTCTTGGCGTTCAGGCTGATGAACTGGTCCATGATGCCGCAGTTCGCACCTACAAACTCGTTTTCCGCCCGCTGACACAACCGCGCCAGCACTGGACCCGGATAGCTCGCACCTACCAGCGACAACACCGCCAGCGCCGTCGCTACTTCGAGGGCCGCGGAGCTCGACAGCCCCGACGACAGCGGCACATCGGACCAGATGCTCAAGCTAAACCCAGGGATTTTGTGCCCCTCGCCGGCAAGAATCGCCGTCACGCCCATCGGGTAGTCGGTCCAGTGGTTGCTGCGCGCCGCCTGCACCCCGTCGTCAAATATCTTCTCCTCGCTCTGATTTTCGGAATAGATCGCGATCTTGCCGTCCGTGCGCGGCGAAATCCCCGCCAGGGTGGCAAAGTTGATCGCCGCCGGCATCACAAAACCCTCGGCGTAGTCGGTGTGCTCGCCAATCAGGTTCACGCGCCCCGGCCCCACAAAAACCTTGGGCTCGGCCCCGAACCGCTCCTTGTGCATGGAACGAAATACTTTTGCATCGTGCATACTCTTCAACCTCATTCTGAATTCAAATCTCTACAACTAAAATGCGCCGATTCAAAATGTTGTCATCCTGAGCGACCGTAGTCCGCCGCGGCGGACGAAGGGAGTCGAAGGACCTGCGGTTGCTTTTCGCGCATTCGACTCAGCACGACAACTGATTACTGATCCCCGTCTTTGACAACGTTTTCTTTTCCAGCCAAAAGCTAAATGCATCGGCAAACTTTTTTAACCGCTCACCACTTCTCCGCACGCCGCACTCAGCCGTTCCCAGATCTCGTCCAACCACGCCTCGTGCTCTGGCTTCATCAGCACAGAGCGCAGGCAGGTTAGCGTTCCGGCCTCATTCTGCGCGTGGTTGCGGACCCCAAACCACGATCCCGGCAATTGTACTAAAGCCAGATGCAACCCTCGCTGGGCGCACGCGTCGAAGACACTTCGCGCTTCCACAGATGCCTTCCGAAAGTCTGCCGCACGCAGTGCCCATACCACAATGTCCAGCTCTGGCGCGCCTGCTGCAAGGGCTTCGAACCGCTCATCTCCTCGGATGCGCCGGTCCAGTTCGAGCGCCGCACGCCTACCGCGCCTGAGCCCCTCGGCAAACGCTCCGTCACCAGTGAGCGGCAGCAGCCGTTGCGTGGCCCACAGCGCCACCGCAGCCGCGCCGGCGCGCGAGCACTCCAGGCTAATCTCGCCCAAATGCAACTGAGTCGAAGTGAAATACGTGTACGGCGAATCGTGTTTGTAAAACCGACCCACTGTCGGATCGCGGAATAGCACGCACCCGCAGCCATATGGTTGCAGCCCATGCTTGTGCGGATCGATCACGATGGAGTCGGCACGGCCAATTGCCGCATAAGGCCGCTGCGCCGGCTCATCGAGCGCATCAGAAATCAGCCCAAAGTACCCGCCATAGGCCGCGTCGACGTGCACCCGCGCGCCATAGCGCCCCGCGAGCGCCAGAATTTCCTCCAGCGGATCCACGGCGCCCATTGCCGTCGTGCCCAGCGTTGCCACCACCGTGCCCACGTCGCCTTTGCGCAGCTCGTCTTCAAGGGCATCCAGCCGCATCCGCCCGCGCTCGTCCGCCGCCACCCCCGCAAACTCCAGCTTCAGCACGCTGCTGATCCGGTGGTGCGTGTAATGCGCCTGCTCCGAGCCCACAATTCGCAGTCCCGGCCGCAACTGCCCGGCCATCCACAAAGCTTCGAGATTCGCAAACGTCCCACCCGACGTCAGGTGGCCCAAATACTCCTTCCACCCGAACATCCCGGCGATCTCTCGCACCGCCTCGACCTCCATCGCCGAACTGGCCCGGCCTCCGTCGCGCGCGTGGTTGTTGGGATTGATCTTCATGGCCAGGGTGTACGCCGCCCGCGCCACCGGATGCGGCGGTTTCAGCATCTGCCCGGCATATAAGGGATGGAAGTAAGGAGAGTTATCGCCCAGCCGGTGCGCCGTCTCCTCGAGAACCCGCGCCATGGCTTCCGCGCCTGCGCCCGGCTGGGGCTCAAACTTTGGCAGGGAGCCAAACTCCGTCTCCAGAACCCCAGAGGCGTGGGCCAATAACGAGAGGAAAGGATCGTGCGGCATCGCGACCCCTCACCTTATCACAGGCCCTGGATCTCAAACCTATCGTCTCTTATAAGATTCTATTAATCAACAACTTATAAGCAGCCTAAAGTCCATCCCACCTAAGTCGCACATTTCCCGCGTGCTTTTTTTGACGCTGATGATACACTGTGGTCAGCGTTAGAACCGATTCGGGCGTGAGCAGTACTCGCCCAAAGCAAGATTCTGCCAGTGTTCGCTCCGATTCATCCAGCGCAATTCAATCCCAGGAAATACGCAACAATGGAACAAGGTACTGTGAAGTGGTTCAATGACGCGAAGGGCTTCGGCTTTATTTCGCGCCAGAACGGCGAAGATGTCTTCGTGCATTACTCTGCGATCAACTCAAGCGGTTTCAAGAGCTTGCAAGAGGGTCAAGCCGTGCAGTTTAACGTCGTAAAGGGTCCCAAGGGCTGGCAGGCTGCTGACGTACAGCCTCTCTAAACCTGATCAGCCGGATTCCGGCAGAATCTAGCTTGAAACAGCAAAGAGCTGGGAGCGCTTCTGGTGACAGCCAGGAGCTATCCCGGTTTTTTGCGTTTTTTGGACGCAAGAATGCGGCTATTTCCCGCCAAAAACGCCGTTTCCGGCGTATAGCGCCCTTTCTTAATTCGTCAGCCGCTCTGTTTGCCAGTCCCCCCCGTAGCTCTGTTTGCTTCAGCTCGCCGCTCTGCCCGCTTCAGTTCAACCGCCAGAATCCGGCGTTCAACGCGCTGGCAAAGGTTACCCAGGCCAGGTAAGGCGCCATCAGCCACGCGGCCACGAGATCAACCCTGCCGAACGCCAGCGTGGCCGCCCCAATTGCCATCCAAAGAACGGCAACTTCGACCAGCGCCGCGCCCAGGGCATGGCGGCGAAAGAAGATCCACGACCAGGCCAGATTCAACGTCAGTTGCGCCAGGAACAGCAGCAGCCCCCAACTACGCGCCGGCGACGGCGACGCCAGCCAAACGCGCCACGCCGCAATGGCCATCCAGGCGTAGAGCAGCGTCCATACTGGTCCGAATACCCAGCTTGGAGGCGCAAAGGCGGGTCGTGCCAGGGTCCGGTACCAGCCAGTCACTTCGCGGGCTGTCCATCGCCCACCAAGGCCCGCCACGGCAAAACAGATCGCGAGCCAGAAGAGCAGAGCAAACCAACGCACGGTTTTTCTCCTTATTTCTCAATTTATCCTGATTTCGTCGATCTCCATTCTCATAGATGCGCCGCGGCAGACCCGCGTCGGACGCGCCTCAGGCCCGCTGCGCTCGACTTCGCACCCCGCAACCTTCTATTCTCAAGGGTTGGCCGCATCGTCTTCTTTCATTCCGCGGCCGTCACCGGGGTTCCATTACACACATGAGCACAAAAACGATCGCCGTACATCTGCCCGACGGGTCCATCCGCGAAGTGCCCTCCGGCACCACGCCTCTCGATATAGCCAACTCCATCTCGCCGCGCCTCGCCGCAGCCAGTGTCGCCGCGCGCCTCACACCGGTCTCGGTCGGCACGAACGCCATCCAAGAGTCGGCCCGCGACGGCCAGTCGCCAGCCGGCGAGGATTCTGGCGAGGCCTCGATGTACGCTGCGGAAGACGCCGCCGCGTCGCGCCTTGTCGATCTCTCTGCGCCGCTCAACGCGGACATCAAGCTCGAACTCGTCACCGAGAAGGATCCCGACGCGCTGAAGGTTCTGCGCCACTCCGCCGCGCATGTGCTGGCTACGGCTGTGCTCGAGCTTTTTCCGGAGACCAAGCTCGGCCACGGCCCCGCCACCGACTCCGGCTTCTTCTACGACTTCTATCGCGAGAAACCCTTCACGCCTGAAGATCTCGCCGCCATTGAAACCAAAATGGCCGAGGTCGTGGCGCGCAACGAACCTTTCGTGCGCGAACACGAGCCCCGCGAGCAGGCCCTCGCCGAATTCGAGCGCGACGGCGACTTCATGAAGACGCACTTCGTCACGAAATTCACCGTGCCCGGCACCGAAGTCAGCTTCTATCGTAACGGCAAATTCGTCGACTTCTGCCGCGGTCCGCACGTGCCGTCGACCGGCCGCGTCAAGGCCTTCAAGGTCGGTCCGCTCGCCGGCGCCTACTGGCTCGGCGACGAAAAAAATCCCCAACTGCAGCGCGTCTACGGCACGGCCTTTTTCTCCCAAAAAGATCTCGACGCCCACTTCGCGCGCCTGGAAGAAGCCGCGCGCCGCGATCATCGCGTCCTCGGCAAGCAACTCGACCTCTTCAGCATTCAGGAGCTGGCCGGCGCCGGCCTCATCTTCTGGCATCCCCGCGGCGCCATCATCCGCAAGATCATGGAAGACTGGATGCGCGACGAGTGCCTGCGCCGCGGCTACCTGCTCGTCTACACGCCGCACGTGATGCGCCGCGAGCTCTGGAAGGTCAGCGGTCACGAAGGCTTCTACTCCGGCAACATGTACACGCCGATGGAGCTGGACGACGCCGAATACCGGCTGAAGCCGATGAACTGCCCGGGCCACATCCTTATTTACAAGAATTCGCCCAAGAGCTATCGCGATTTACCGCAGCGCTACGCCGAGCTCGGCAACGTCTATCGCTACGAGCGCTCCGGAACCATGCACGGCCTGTTGCGCGTGCGCGGCTTTACGCAGGACGACGCGCACATCTTCTGTACGCCGCAGCAGATCGAAAGTGAAGTGGCCGCCTGCATCGATTTCGCCGAGGCCGTGCTGAAAACCTTCGGCTTCAAGGAGTACAAGGTCGAGTTGTCGACATGGGATCCCTCGGACCGCGCGCACTACGCCGGCTCCAATGAGAACTGGGACCTCGCCATTCGCGCACTCGACAATGTGCTCAAATCGAAGGGCATCCCCTACAAGACCATCCCCGGCGAGGCCGCCTTCTACGGCCCCAAGATCGACGTCAAGCTGGTCGACGTTCTCGGCCGCCTGTGGCAGCTATCGACGGTGCAGTTCGACTTCAATCTGCCCGCGCGCTTCGATCTCGAGTACGTCGGCGAGGACGGCGAGCGCCATCAGCCGGTAATGGTGCACCGCGCGCTCTTCGGGTCGGTGGAAAGATTTTTCGGCGTGCTCATCGAGCACTACGCAGGAGCCTTCCCGCTCTGGCTCGCGCCGGTACAGATCGGCCTGGTGCCCATCAGCGAGAAGCACACGGCCTACGCGGCCAAGGTCGAAGCCGCACTCAAAGACGCCGGCTTCCGCGTCGAGACCGACATTCGCAACGAAAAAATGAACGCCAAAATCCGCGACTTCGCCAACCAGAAGACGCCTTACATCCTCGTCTTCGGCGACAAGGAAGAAGGCGCCGGAGCGGTCAGCGTACGCACCCGCGGGAAAGGCGACCAGGGCTCCATGCCGCTGGCCGACTTCATCGCCAAGGCTAGCGCGCTGGTCGAGATGCAGTCGGTAGAACTGTAGCGATTTCGCCGAATTCGGAGGATACTATCTCCATGGCCACGCAGCCCGTTTTTGAAAAACCGGTCAGCGTCGAGGAGTATCTCTCGACCGTCTATGAGCACGACTGCGAGTATGTGGACGGGGTGATCGAGGAGCGCGATTTGGGTGAGTTCGAGCATGCGTACGTGCAGGGGCTGCTGATTACGCTCTTCAACAATCACCGCCAGGACTGGGGCGTTTACGCCCTGCCCGAACAGCGGGTGCAGGTACAGAAGACACGTTTCCGCGTTCCGGATATTGCGGTGCTGCGCACCGGCTCAAAGCGCGAGCCGATTCTCACGCATCCGCCATTTCTTATTGTCGAAGTCCAATCGCCCGATCAGTCGCTGCGTTACACCGAGGCCAAGGCTATCGAATACCTCGCCTTTGGCGTCGAGCACGTCTGGGTCGTCGATCCCTACGCCCGCGTAGCGTATCGCGGCACGGCGAATGGCCTGGAGTTGGTTCGTTCCGGCGAACTCGCAATCCCCGGAACCCCGATCCAGATTTCCGTGCAAGAGCTTTTCGCCGAATTGGATCGTGTGTAGCGATCAGGGTTTTCTCCGACTTTTAAAGTGATCTACACGACGAGTTGTGGCAGTTTCATATCATTCCCCACGCAGCAAAGGAGAATCTCATGGTCGAGGGATTCTGGACGGTCCAATTCAAAGGCGTGCAAGGCTGGGGCACCGGCGTAGTCGTCTACACCGGAGGCCACGTCTACGGCGGCGACAGCGCTGCCATGTTTACCGGCGCCTACACGCAACAGGGCGACGCAATTACCGTCCGGCTGCACGTGAAGAAGTTCGTGCCCGGCCTCATGACCGTGATGGGGCGCGATGAATACGACCTCGAACTGAATGGAAAGATAGACGGCAATACGATGAATCTTTCCGGTTCAATTCCCGGGACAGAGATGCGCCTTTCGGCGACGCATTTGAAGCAGTGCGAAGTGCCGCCGGCGGCTTGACCTAACAAACTCCGCTGCCTATGCGTTAATCGCCATCCCCTCCACCGCGCCGTAGCCGTCCAGCATCGCTTCGCTCAGCGTGGGGTGCGCGTGGATGGTGAACATCAGCTCGTCCACCGTGCCTTCGAGCTCCATCACGGCAACCGCCTCGGCAATCAGTTCCGTGGCCTGCGGGCCGATGATGTGCACGCCTAGAATCTCGCCGTACTTGGCGTCGGCAATCACCTTCACAAAGCCGTCGTGGCTGTCCACGATGGTTGCCTTGGAGTTGCCGGCAAACGGAAACTTGCCCACCTTGATTTCGTGACCCTTTTCTTTGGCCTGCGCTTCGGTCAGGCCCGCGCTGCCGATCTGCGGCTCGGTATACGTGCAACTCGGAATGCGATCGCGCCGGACGGGACGGAATTTGCGCCCCGCGATCTTCGCCATCGCCACCATGCCGCTCATCGCGCCCACGTGCGCCAGTTGCGGCAGCCCGGCCACGATGTCGCCGATGGCAAACACGCCCGGCTCCGCCGTCTCCTGCGCCTCATTCACTTTCACAGATCCGCGCTCTAATTCCACACGCGTCTTTTCGAGGCCGATGCCGTTCGTCAGCGGTCCGCGCCCCACGGCCACCAGCACCTTCTCAGCTTCTTTCACCTGCGGCTTGCCGTTTGCGTCGGTGTAGCTCACCTTCACACCCGCGGCGGTCTTCTCTACCTTCTCAACCTTCGCGCCCGTCTGCGTCTCAATGCCGCGCTTGCGGAAGACCCGCGCCAGCTCCTTCGAAATCTCTTCGTCTTCCACCGAAACCATGCGCGGCAAAAACTCCAGAATCGTTACCTCGCTGCCGAAGCTGCGAAAAATGGATGCAAATTCCACACCCACCGCGCCAGCGCCGATCACGATCAGCGACTTGGGCGGCGCGTTCAGGCTCAGAATCTCGATGTTGGTCAGGATGGTCTCGTCCGCCTTCAGTCCCGGCAGCAGCTTGGCCTCCGACCCGGTCGCGATCATTACGTTCTTCGCTTTCACCGAACTCTTCTGGCTGTTCGCTTCCACTTCGATGGTGTGCACCCCATGCTGCGCAGGCCCAGTCAGCCTTGCAAAACCAGGAATGACGGCAATCTTGTGTTTCTTCATCAGGAACTCGAGGCCCTTCACGTGCTTGGTGATGATCGCACTCTTGCGCGCCAGCACCGCAGCCCAGTCGAGCTGCCGCGCCTCGACGCCCTTGATGCCGAACTCCTCGGCTTCCTTCAGGTAGTCCCACAACTCGGCGTTAAAGAGCAGCGCCTTGGTGGGAATGCAGCCTACGTGAAGGCACGTTCCGCCCAGTCTGGGGCTGGCGTCGATCAGCGCCACCTTCAGGCCGTATTCCGCGCCGCGAATCGCCGCCGGATATCCCGCCGGCCCGCCGCCAATCACCGCCACGTCGTAAATCGTCTCTGCATTCGTATCAGGCAAGGGAAGCTCCATTCCGGTGCTCGCCGCAGCGACCGCCGCATCTCCATGGTTAGTTTAAATTGAGCCTGCTCTTGGTTAGATTCTGCATCGCGACCTACGGCTTCATCGGGCCGCCGCCAGAGCTTCTTGAACCAGATCCACGGCTTCTCGCGCCGTTTCCGTTTCATCGCCGAAGCGCTCGATCCAATGCACCTCCGGCTCGCGCCGGAACCACGTCATCTGCCGCTTGGCGTAGTTGCGGTGTCCCTGCTGCGCGGCCTTGATCGCGTCGTCTACACTCAGTCTTCCATCGAGCACTGCCCTCGCCTGCCGATAGCCGAGCGAATCCAGCGCCTTCACCGGTCCGTAACGCTCGAGCAGTTCGCGCGTCTCCTCGACAAGGCCCGCGGCAAACATTGCCGCGCAGCGTTGGTTCAATCGCGTATAAAGTGCTTCGCGCGGCGGATTCAAGCCAATCCGCAGCAACTTAAAACCAGTCAACGGATCCCGCGCCACGGCCCCATTGTCAAGAATTGTCGACATTGGCCTTCGCGCTGCCAGGCACACCTCAATCGCGCGAATCAGCTTGGGCGTGTCGTTCGCGTGAATCCGTTCTGCCGTGGCAGCGTCCAGCTTTCGCAGCAGTCGATGCAGCCAATCGTCACCGTGCCGCTCTACGCTCCGCCGCAGCCGCGCCCGCAGATCCTCCTGCCGCGCCGGCCCGGCAAACAGCCCCTCTGTCAGAGCCCGCAGATACAGCCCCGTTCCGCCAGTCACAATCGGCAGGTGCTCACGCACCGCGATCTCGCGTAGCGCCGCCCGCGCCGAGCGGCTGTACGCGCCCGCAGTGAACGGCTCATTGGGCTCGGCCACATCGATCAGGTGATGCGGCACGCGCGCCCGCTCCTCGCGCGTGGGTTTCGCTGTGCCGAGTTCCATGCCGAGATACACGGCCACGGAATCGCAGCTCACGATTTCGCCGTTGAAGCACTCAGCCAGCGCCAGCGAGAGCGCCGTCTTCCCGCTCCCCGTCGGCCCGAGAAGAATGACGACAAGCGGTTCAGACCCTTGTTCCCTCGGTCCCTTGGCCCCTGTCTCTACCACCGCCACCACCCCGCGGGAAAGATCCATTTCGGATTGGTGTGCAGCAGCCACCAGAGACAAATCGCTCCGGCGAGAATCACCAACCCAAAGACCTGGTTGCGCCGGAACGCACGCCTCTGCTGCTCGCGCGCCTCCTGCTCGGCGACCTGCTGGTCATACGGCTTGATGCGGGTCTCGACCATGGTCCTTTTTTCGTAGACTCCGGCGCGCCGCGAACTTCCGCGCATCCGGCATCAGTATAGGGGAACGCCGTCTCTTTAATTGCGCCGTAACCCGTTTGACTTCACCCACCCCCATTGCCGACCATAGTTTTTCTGGTCTTGATGAGTGTGCTGGGAAGGGAAGTGCAATGAAAGTCCTGATCCTTGGTTCGGGAGGCCGCGAACATGCGCTGGCCTGGGCGATTGCGCGCAGCCCGCGCGTTACGGAGATCGTTTGTGCGCCGGGCAACGGCGGCATGGCGCAAAAATTCCGCTGCGTCCCTGTCGATTTGAACGACGTTAGCGCCATGGTTCACCTGGCCGAGTCGGAGCGCCCCAAACTGACCGTCGTGGGTCCGGAGCTGCCGCTGTCGCTAGGCATTGTCGACGCCCTCCGCGAGCGCGACCTGCGCGTCTTTGGTCCCACGCGCGCAGCCGCCATGCTCGAATCGAGCAAAGGCTTTGCCAAGCAGTTCCTCGAGCGCCACAAAATCCCCACGCCCAATTACGCCGTTTGCTCCAGCGCCGCTGAAGTCGAGAAGGCCATCGACGTATTTCATCCGCCCATCGTGGTCAAGGCCGACGGGCTGTTCGCGGGCAAGGGCGTCATCATCTGTGCTTCGCGCCAAACCGCTGCTGAGGCCGCGCAGGGCCTTTTCTCCGGCGCATTGCTGGGCGAGGCGGCGCAGCAGATCATCATTGAGGAGTTCCTTGAAGGCGACGAAGTCAGCTTTCTCTGCCTCAGCGATGGCAAGCACGTGACGCCACTGGTGCCGGCGCAAGATCACAAGCGCATCGGCGAGGGCGATACCGGCCCCAACACCGGCGGCATGGGCGTTTACTCTACCGATACGCTTCTCGATCCCGCCATGTCGAAGTGGATTCTGCGCCACATCGCCGAACCCACGATCAATGGGATGGCCGAGGAAGGCACGCCCTTTACCGGAGTGCTTTACTGCGGGCTCATGATGACCGCGCGGGGGCCGCAGGTGCTGGAATTCAACGCGCGCTTTGGCGATCCTGAAACCCAGGCCATTCTGGTTCGCCTCAACTCCGATTTCATTGACGCGCTTGAAGCGTGCGTCGACGGCCGTCTGGCCGAGACTCCGCTCAACTGGTCTCGCGGCGCATCGGCGTGCGTGGTGGCCAGTTCCGGCGGCTATCCGGGCAGCTACAAAAGCGGCCTGCCGATTACCGGCCTCTCCGCCGCGGACAAGGTTCCCGGCGTCGAGGTCTTTCACGCGGGCACGGCGCTCAAGGACGGGCAAATGCTCACGGCCGGTGGCAGAGTGCTCGGCGTTACTGCCGCCGCGGACTCGCTCCACGAGGCGCTGGCGCGCGCTTACCAGGCTATGGCGGAGATTCAATTTGAAGGCATGTACTATCGGCGCGACATCGGACACCGCGCGCTGAATCAAAAGCAAGCCGGCAAGTCAGCAGGTTAGCAAGTCAGCCGGACGCAGCATTGCTGACTCGCTATGGGAGATTTTTATGAGCGTTGGCATCTCACTGGAAGAGCTGCTGGCCTGGAACGAGCAGTCCAGCGCCTATTGGAAGACACACCTCGAAGCTAACCCCGCGCTGCTCGAACTGCCTTGCGACATAGGCGGCACGGCGACTGTGTGGGGATTCGTGCGCCACATCTGGGGAGTGGAGTTGCGCTGGAGCCAGCGCCTCGCGGACTTGCCGGTGGTCGACAAAGAAAAGCTGCCCGCCGGGCCGCTCGATGCGCTCTTTGACCTGCACCGCCAGGCTGCGGAGATCTTCCGCAAACTGCTCGCGGCGCCGGAACAAACCTGGAGCGAGCCATTCGTGCTCGATTTCGATTGGATGCCTCCGGAGGAGCGAACCGTCTCACGGAGGAAGATTGCCGTGCACGCCCTGTTCCACAGCCAGCGCCATTGGGCGCAATTGGCTACACTGGTGCGCAGCGCAGGCTTCCCCTCGAAGTTCAGGGGCGACCTCTTGTTTAGTCCCGCGCTGCGTTAGGACTTAGCCCAAGAGCTTAGTCCTGCGCTACGCTAGGCGCGGCACTGGGCGCAGGCGCAGCGGGCGGATTCGCCTGCTGCTTCTGGAAGCAAGAGCGGCAGAGCACAGGCCTGCCTTGCGTCGGCTTGAAGGGAACAGTAGTTTCCGCACCGCAATCTGAGCAAGTAGTGCGCGTCTCAGGCCTCACCCGTTGCGAACCGCGGGTGCGCTTCGCCTTGCACTGCTTGCAGTGTTTGGGGTCGTTTTTGAACTGTTTATCGTGGAAAAAGAGCTGCTCGCCGGCAGTAAAAACGAACTCGGCGCCGCAGTCGACACATTTCAGGACTCGATCGGTGAATTCCATGGCCGGCTTGCCTCACAGGGAATCGCACCGAAATCGGCCACGGCTCAATTAGGAACTTGCCGGTCTCGGTTCCCTGTCCTCTTTCTGGTGGCACAACAAGGGCCCGGACCGCGCTAAAAGTGGAGCGGTATTCAAATTTCTGCCCGGCGTTCAGGGCAGTACAATGCCTGCACACACATTGCGTGCTGAGCGATCATTCGCGCTTCTCTGGTTTCTGCAAGGGTTCAGCATTGTGCGGCAATGCTCGGGGGCTTGGGGGGCAAGCAACATAGCCGCTAAAGCTTCGATTGACAGAAACTGGAGAAACGTTACAGTGTGTTGCGCCGCCGCGTCGTGCCGTTCCAACTTTCTATTGGCGTTTGGTGGCTTTCGTTTGCTTCTCTCGAAAGCCCCCGGAACGGTCTTTCTCGCGGCGGGTGAAGAAATCAATCCTGCTCTTTACGAGCCTTTTTACGATTCCGCTTGCGGGCCAATGCGGCCTTAACACGCTTTTTTTCACCGGGCTTCAGGTAGTAGGAGTGACGCTTGACTTCCTTGATAATGTCCTCCGTCTGTACCTTCCGCTTGAACCGGCGCAGCGCATTTTCCAGCGGTTCGCCTTCCTGTACGCGAACCTCAGCCAAAACTTCCACCTCCAAACCTGCCTGAAAGGCTCCTATGATGATAACCGACTTTTGATTTGCAGCCAAGACCTTTCTTTTCCTTGAGTTCCATGTATCGGAAATGCAAGCAGCTCTTTTCTTTCCCCTCTTTAGTCAGCCTGAATGAGCCCCTGGTGACGCCGCGCACAATTACACTTTCAAGAGAGGTCGCCCAAGAGCCCTTCATGATCCGAACCTATCGGGGGCACTCGCCCCAGATCGCTTCCAGTTGCTACATCGACGTCTCGGCGCAGATCCTTGGCGACGTAATCCTGGGCGAGCGTTCCTCGGTCTGGATGAACGCCGTGCTGCGCGGTGATGTGAATTCCATCCGCGTCGGCTCAGCCACCAACGTGCAGGATTGCAGCGTCCTCCACGGCCAGCGCAACCGCTACCCGGTCATCGTGGGCGACTGGGTGACCATCGGCCACAACGTCACCGTCCATGGATGCGTCGTAGAAGATATGTGTGTGATAGGCATGGGCGCGCGCGTCTTGAACAACAGCCGCATCGGCGAAGGCTCGATCATCGCAGCCGGCTCCGTGGTTCCCGAGAATACTATCGTTCCCCCGGGCACGCTTTGGGCCGGCGTCCCCGCCAGGCACCGCCGCGAAATCACCGACCAGGACCGCGACCTGATCCGCGAATATGCGCAGAACTACCTCGACTACGTAGAGATTTACCGCAACGAGCCACCGCAAGAAGCAGGGAATAGGGAGTAGCCATTAGGGAATAGATGGCTGCCTCGCTCCCTGCCTTCTTCTTTCCTTGTTCCCTTGGTCCCTGCTTTTCTGCTCCCTATTCCCTATTGGCTACTCCCTGTCTTTATCGGGTTCCGTCCCGAAAAGAACTTCCGCTGGTGCCAATACGGATACACGGGCTCGACCGCGCTCGCTTTGTCCAGCGCCGCCACCTGCCCTGCCGTCAGATTCCATCCGGCTGCGCCCAGGTTCTGGCACAACTGCTCTTCATTGCGCGCGCCGATAATCACAGATGAGATCGTCGGCCTTTGCAGGAGCCAGTTGAGCGCAACCTGCGGCACGGTCTTGCCGGTCTCTGCTGCCGCTGCGTCCAGGGCATCGACAACTTTGTACAAATGCTCGTCCGGCACAGTCGGCCCGGCATCGGCGATGGTGTGCAGGCGACTCCCCTCGGGCAGTGGCTGCCCGCGGCGGATCTTGCCCGTCAGGCGTCCCCAGCCCAGCGGGCTCCAGATCAGCGCGCCCACCTTCTGGTCGAGCGCGAGCGGCATCAGCTCCCACTCGTACTCGCGGCCGAGCAGCGAGTAGTACACTTGGTGCGCCACAAAGCGCGTCCAGCCGTAACGATCAGCCACCGCCAGCGACTTCATCAAGTGCCAGCCGGAGAAATTCGAGCAGGCGATGTAGCGCACCTTGCCCTCGCGCACAAAGTTGTTGAGCGTCTCCTGCACTTCTTCAATCGGCGTCAGCGCGTCGAAGCAGTGCAGATGATAAATGTCCACGTAATCGGTGCCCAACCGGCGCAAACTGCCCTCGAGCGCGCGTCGCAGATGGTAGCGCGAGGATCCCTCGTCGTTGGGACCGGGGCCCGAAGGGAATCCTGACTTGGTGGAGATAAGAGCCTTGTCGCGCTTGCTTGCGAGAGCCTTGCCCAGAATCTCTTCAGAGCGGCCCTCGGAGTAGCCGTCGGCGGTATCGAACAGGTTCACCCCAGCCTCGAAGCAGATGTCGATCAGGCGTCGCGCCTCGTCGACCTCGGTTTCGCCAAAGCCTTTGAAAAACTCGTTGGTCCCGCCAAAGGTCGCGGTGCCAAAACTCAGTGCGGAAACTTTGAGGCCGGAGCCTCCCAGAAGTCGATATTCCATGCGTTTTAGGATGCATTGTTAAGGTCGAAGATGCAATCCTATGCGGGCCTGAGAGAAGACTCGCAGACCTACGGGATGCTTTTCAGAGGCTGTCCTATTCCCAACTCCCGATTGGCTACTCCCGCCTTTATTCCGGCCGCAGATTCAATCCAAAATCCGCCTGATCGCCCAACAGATTGAAGTAATAATTGTCATTCGGATAGGGGCTGTAGACATTCATGCCGCTCACCTTGGAGACCTTTCTCCATCGCGGATTGGTATGGTCGTTCCCTGTCAGATCCATGAAGTTGAAGGTGCGCCACGGCCATACCCGGATGTAATCCACGCGCACCTCGGGGACGCTCAGTTTCTCACCAGTGACTGTGCCGTAGATGCGCACGAGGGAAAGTGCGGGAATCGTTGCGGGGTCCACTTTCAACTTCGCGGTAAAGTCTCCGCCTCCGGTCCACTGCACGAGCATGATGTGGCAGTCGGTCATGCCGTCGAAGTACTGGTGCTCGATGAGAAGCGTGGTTTCGCCGCCACTCTCAGCCGGGGGCGTAATGCCGCGCACGATCCCGAACCACGCCACGGCAGTCCCAGTCTTTCCGTGAATCGAATACTTGGTGAGCATGCCTCCGTTGGTCTTCTCGGCGTCGCTCAGCCGAGCAAAATACGGAGCTTCCATCGCGGTCGGCTTGTAGGAACACGTGCCCAGCGTGCCGGTCGGCTTCAGTTCCTTCACCGGCTGGATTTCAATGGGAGTCTGGGCCGCTGCGCAGATGGCCGCAGCGACACAAAACGCAATCGCGAGATGACGAAGCCTCATCTTGTCCTGCTTTCTGCGGATGCAATGTTGGTTTAGACGCCGCGTTGCCCGGAAATGTTCCCAGCCGGCCCAACGGCTTGCCCAAAGCGAGAGCCCCTCGACTGATCATCGAGGGGCTC